>CZKL01000302.1_pt1 | contig 19444 bp, 14 predicted proteins | sample 1122441 | NCBI WGS metagenome assembly CZKL01 (sample SAMEA3539301, study PRJEB10725) | soil metagenome | biome: tundra; feature: field; material: soil | place: USA | collected 2010-05 | depth 0.15 m
CTGTGGCGCGGCTGGCAAAATCTGGAACATCTCCTGCTCTGGTCTGATTGGAGAAGGAGGCACCAATTTCTCGCGCAGTTCTTCCACTACCGAAAACGAGGCGCCTTGCTTCCTGCCACTTAGTTACAATTGTAGTACTAGATCAGGTGCGCTCAACCAAACCGACAAATCTGCCTTCCAGGCTGAGTCGATAACAGGTTACCCGGAGTGGTAGGACTTGCAAGGACGCCCTCAGTCGCGACATTGTCGGATTCAATACAAACATTTTTTCAATTCGAGTATCCGATGCTCCGTGATTCTGCAACAATGGTGGGGTCATGGTCGCATCGCTTTTTATAACTTGCTACAACGACACGCTTTTTCCGGAGACTGGACGTGCCGTTGTCCGGCTTCTCGAGCGCCTGGGTGTAGAAGTTGAATTCCGGGCGGCCCAAACCTGTTGTGGCCAAATGCATGCCAATACCGGATTCCGCGGCGAGGCTTTTTCTCAAGCCAAACGATTTGTTCGCCTGTACCAGGACGCCGAGGCAGTCGTTGTTCCTTCTTCATCATGCGTAGCGATGATCCGCGATCAATACCCAGGGCTTTTCGAAGAGCTGGGCAACGAAGAATTGAGAAAGCAGTTTGCCGCCCTCCTGCCCCGGGTTTACGAATTGAGCGAGTTTCTCGTCGACCGACTGAAGGTAGAGGATGTGGACGCCTACTTTCCCCATCGCGTAACCTACCACGCAAGTTGTCACGGCCTGCGGGCTCTCCATTTGGGAGATCGACCTTTTCGACTTCTGGCCAAAGTGCGCGGCTTGGAACTCGTACCCCTTGAAAACCTTGACCGCTGCTGTGGGTTCGGGGGCACGTTCTCCATCAAGAACGCCGAGGTTTCGTCGGCGATGCTCTCTGCAAAACTACACGACGTGATTTCGACACGTGCTGAATTCTGCACGGCGCTCGACAACAGCTGCCTGATGCACCTGGGTGGAGCTATGCACCGCGAATTTGCGGGCGTGCGAACCATTCACATGGCACAGATTTTAGCTAGCACCGAGAAGTCTCCGGCGGAGGGGATTGCATGACCCATCCAATCATGGACCCGGCGCTGGCTCCTTCGTTTCCTAAGGCGGCTCTGCCCGTATTGCGCAACACGCAGCTCCGCAAAAACGTGGCACACGCAACGGATGTCATTCAAACCAAGCGCAACCGGTTGGTGGCAGAAAAGCAAGACTGGCTGCAACTCCGCAATGCGGCGTCTGAGATTCGCACACACGTTCTGGAGAATCTGGGCACCTACCTCGAGCAATTTGAAGCACGCTGCACTGAGGCTGGAGGCACAGTCCACTGGGCTGCAGACGCTGCTCAGGCGGGGTCGATCATCCTCGAAATTCTGCGCCAGGAGCAGGCCACTCAGGTTATCAAGATCAAGACCATGACCTCAGCGGAGATTCGGTTGAATCCAGCACTCGAGGCCGCCGGCATCGAAGTCTTTGAGACAGATCTAGCCGAGATCATCCTGCAACTGGGCAACGACGAGCCTTCTCACATCGTCGTACCCGCGCTTCATGTGGGACGTAGCCAGGTACGTGAGATTTTTGCGCGGCGCATGGGCCTTGAAAATCTGACTGACGATCCGCAGGCTCTGACCGCGGCGGCACGAACATACTTACGGCAGAAGTTTCTCAATGTGCCAACGGCAATCAGTGGTGCCAATTTCCTGATCGCGGAAACCGGCGGTGTTGCAGTCGTGGAGTCAGAGGGCAACGGTCGCATGTGCCTTACATTGCCCCACACCATGATCACTTTGGCAGGTATCGAAAAAGTAATTCCCCGGTTCCAGGACCTCGAAGTGATGCTTCAGGTGCTCGCACGTTCGGCGACGGGAGAACGCATGAATCCCTACACGTCGTTGTGGACAGGCGTCACACCAGGCGACGGTCCGCAACGCTTTCATGTTGTGCTGCTCGATAACGGGCGATCGTCCATTCTCGGCAAACACACCGAACGACAGACGTTAAAGTGCATTCGTTGTGGAGCCTGCATGAACACGTGCCCGGTGTACCGGCAGACCGGCGGCCATGCATACGGCTCTGTATATCCAGGGCCAATCGGCGCGATACTAACGCCCCAGTTGACGCACATGGAGCATGCTCAGTCTCTGCCGTACGCGTCGTCATTGTGCGGCGCGTGTTACGAAGTCTGTCCTGTAAAGATCAATATTCCAGAAGTGCTTATCGAGTTGCGGGCACAAGTTGTCAACCAGGAAAGAAAACACGCGGCGAGATTCTTCGATCCCATGTTTCTCGGCATGCGTGTGGCAAATGGTATTTTCGCCAGCGCGCGGCGGTTCCAGGCAGCGCAGCGGTTAGGTCGCATGGCTCTCGCGCCGTTTACAGGCAAAGATGGATGGATCCGCAGTCTACCGGGCATGGGCGCGCGATGGACGATGACGCGCGATCTTCGCGGACTGCCGGATCAAACCTTTCGCAACTGGTGGGCAACGCGCCGTAAGGAGGAGAAATGAGTGTCAACCCTTCTTCGCGGCAGTCGATTCTGGATCGCGTTCGCCTTGCGACTCAAGAAGGTCATCAAGACACCGCCAGCGCCTATGCAGACATTAAGCGAAATTACATTCGCGCCGGCATGCTAAATGGTCGCGAACGGATATCGCTGATGATTGAGAGACTTCGCGAGTACGATGCGGTCGTCGTCGAAACCACCCCGAAGGATCTCGCTACTACGATAGCCGAGCAACTAGCCACGAATGGCGGAAGCACATTTGTTGCTCCAGATGGTCTGCCTTCTGAATGGTTAACGGCCGGACTCGATTGGAAGCTTGATGGAAACATGCCTGCCGACGAGATCGAACGCGCCAACGGCGTCTTGACCGCATCTTCTTTCGGAATCGCGGACTCTGGAACCATTGTGCTGCACCACACTTCCACTGAAGGACGGAGGGTGTTGACGCTTCTTCCGGATTGGCATCTTTGCGTTTTGCGCACCAGCCATGTGGTTGAGACTCTCCCCGAGTACTTTGACCGTTGCTCATCACGCCCCCTGCTGGCAACTTACATCTCTGGACCCAGCGCCACCGCGGACATCGAAATGACTCGGATCAAGGGAGTGCATGGGCCACGTTTTCTTCACGTGATCGTCGTCCATGATGAGCCACTGACCTAGCCTGAGGTCTTCGATAGTCACCGATTGCTGGCTGGAGTTTAGATGCGCGCGCCTTCAGGACCGGCGAATGAACGCGGTTAAGATCGGTACCGCAGCATGTGGGCATCGCCATCGTGCTTCCTGTTTGAAACAAGTTGAAAATACAGGCTTGCGGTGCCAAGCCTGTGGAGATGCCTTCCATTACGCCGGTAACGTTAGAGGGCAGCGTTCCAGGAGTTTACAGTGCCTGCACGGTTCCCTTGCCTACGAGTTCTTCGATGCGCTCAACCCATCCGCGATCGGCAGCTACGTTCATCGCGTCCGGCTCGAGTATCACCGCATACTCCCCCTTCTTTTCGAGATGCAGCATGACTTTGCCAGGTCCCGGCGCCGCGTCCGCAGCGCTCCGAAGACTGGCGAACATCTCCTCCGTCGCACGATCGAGATTAATGCGAATTCTTACGCCCGCAGGCAATTTAATCTGGACATTTTCGAGAGTCTGGATGGAACTGATCGAGATCTTTGGAGCCGCATCCTCTTCGCCCATGAGTGTTCCACGAATGAGTACAGGCGCTTCAATCTTGAGCAGGTCGCACAAACGGTCGTATTCGCGCGCAAAGCAAATCAGGTCAATCTTGCCGCTCGCGTCCTCAAGGGAGGCCTGCGCATAAAGCTTTTGATCGCGCTTGCTTTTTTGGACGCGCAGCCCAAGGATCATTCCCGCGACTTGGATTTCATCGGAAGGATCAGTTTGTCCCCAACGGCGTTCAGGAGGTTTGCGCTCCAGCGCTTCGGCGACGGGAATGACGCCTGACAGGTTGCGCAGCTTTTCTGCATACTTGTCGAGCGGATGGCCGGAGACGAAAAAGCCAAGCACTTCTTTTTCATTGGCAAGACGCTCCGCCTCTTCCCAATCAGCGGCATTCGGCAGATCGTCTCCACCGCGTTCAGATCTTGGAGAGTCGTCGAACAAGCCGAACAGTCCTGTTTGGCCCTGGGCCGCATCGCGCTGCGCTTTCTGTGCGCGGTCCATCGCTTTGTCGACTGCGTTGTAGAGTGGTCCCCGCTTGCCGAGCGAGTCGAGCGCACCCGCTTTGATCAACGATTGAATGACGCGCGAGTTCATCACACGCAGGTCAACCTTTTCGCAAAACTCCCAGAAGTTCTGGAAGCGTCCACCTGACTCCTGGCGCGCTTTAATAATCGATTCGATCGCGTTGCCGCCCACGTTTTTCACCGCAGCCAGCCCGAAACGAATCGCTGCACCGTGCGGAGTAAACTGCGCGCCCGACACCTGCACATCGGGGGGCTCGACGCTGATGCCCATCTCCTTACACTCGCCGATGTACTTGACCACGTTCTCCGGCTTGGATGTTTCCGAGGTGAGCAGGCCGGACATGAATTCCACTGGATAGTGGGTCTTGAGGTATGCCGTCTGGTAGGCCAACAGCGCATAGGCTGCTGAATGCGATTTGTTGAAACCGTAGCCAGCGAACTTTTCCATCTGGTCGAAGATTTCGCCAGCCGTGGACTTTGGATGGCCCAAGGCTGCGGCTCCACTCATGAAACGGTCGCGCTGCTTAGCCATCTCTTCGGGATTCTTTTTGCCCATCGCTCGGCGGAGCAGGTCGGCCTCTCCGAGCGAATAGCTGGCCAGGACGTTGGCGATCTGCATCACCTGTTCCTGATAAACGATCACGCCCAGCGTCTCTTTGAGAATGCCCTCGATTTGCGGCAGCATGTACTCAACTTTGCGACGACCCCACTTGCGTTCGATGAAGTCGTCAATCATTCCTCCCTGAATCGGGCCGGGACGATAAAGCGCGTTGAGCGCGGTCAGATCTTCAACGGTCTCAGGCTTGTAGCGCCGTAGCACGTCACGCATCCCACTTGATTCGAATTGGAATACGCCGGACGTGAGTGCCGAGTGAAACACTTTCTTGTAGGTCTCCGCGTCGTTGAGCGGAATGGTTTCAATGTCCAGCTTTTCGCCGCGATTGCTCTCGATGAGCTTCAAGCAGTCGTCGATAACGGTCAGAGTGGTCAGCCCAAGAAAGTCCATCTTGAGCAGGCCCATCTTTTCAACCGCCTTCATGTCGTAGGCAGTCACGATTTCGTCGTTCTTGGTCCGGGCCACCGGCACAAGCTCGGTAAGTGCCCGCGGCGCAATCACCACACCGGCAGCGTGCATGCCCACGCCGCGCACGAGGCCCTCAAGCTTCTTAGCCGTATCGATCAGCTCACGGATCTGCTTGTCGTTTTCATACACCTTGGCCAGTTCCGGCACTTCTTCAAGCGCCTTATCGAGCGTCATGCCGATCGTAGCCGGAACCAACTTTGCAATTCGATCTACGTCGCCGTACGGCATGTCCATCGCGCGACCGCAGTCTTTAATCGAAGCCTTCGCAGCCATTGTGTTGAAGGTGATGATCTGCGCGACTTGATCCCGGCCATACTTGCGCGTGACGTAGTCGATCACTTCGCCGCGGCGATTCATGCAGAAGTCGACGTCGATATCCGGCATGGACACGCGCTCAGGATTCAAAAAGCGCTCAAACAGAAGTACGTTTTGCAGAGGATCAATATTGGTGATCTCCATAACGTACGCAACGAGTGAGCCGGCCGCCGAGCCACGTCCCGGACCTACGGGGATTCCATGATCACGGGCGTACTTGATGAAGTCCCATACGATCAGGAAGTAACCCGCATACTTCATCTGCTTAATGATGCCCAGTTCGCGTTCCAGGCGTGCGTCATAATCGTGAATCGGCATCTTCAAGAGGCCGCTGGTTTCCAAGTGCCGGATCGCGGTCTCCAGACGCTTCTTATATCCTTCGCGGCACACCTGCTCAAAGTAGCTGTCGATGGTGTGGCCATCGGGCACGGCAAACTCTGGAAATGGATTATCGACCGGATGCAATTTAAAGTGGCACCGCTCAGCGATTTCCATCGTGCGCGCCAGCACTCCGGGCGAGTCGGGAAACAGCCTTTCCATCTCGTCGGCGCTCTTGACAAAAAACTGGTCGGAGTCAAACTTGAAGCGATTCGCATCATGCACTTTGGAACCGGTCTGCACGCATAGCATGACATCGTGTGCGTGCGAATCTTCACCGCACAAATAATGCGAATCGTTGGTGGCAATCAGCGGAATATCAAGTTCCTTTTCCAGACGAAACAGGTCGTTCTGGATCTTGCGTTCCGCTTCGAGCCCCTGGTCCTGAATTTCAAGATAAAAATTGCCGCGGCCGAAGATGTCTTGATACTGGAGTGCGACGGCCTTGGCCTTATCGTAGCGGCCCGCCGACAGTTCTTCACACAACTCACCACTAAGGCAACCGGATGAGGCAATGAGACCTTTGGAATGTTCGGCAAGGTATCGCTTGCTCACGCGCGGCTTGCGATAGAAGCCGTGCAGCGAAGCTTCCGACGTGATCCGGATCAGGTTACGATAACCCTCTTCGTTCTCTGCCAATACAAGAAGGTGGTTGTAATCGTCCCCCTGGGCTGGCGCGCGATGGTCTTCGTTTTTGCACACGTAGAGCTCACAGCCAAGGATCGGCTTGATGCCTTTTTCTTTGGCTGCATTAAAGAAATGCACGGCCCCGTAAATGTTGCCGTGATCGGTCATGGCGACAGATTTCTGTCCCAAGGCCGCAACGCGGTCAATGAGTTTTTTAACGTCACAGGCCCCGTCGAGAAGGGAATATTCCGTATGCAGATGAAGATGGGTGAATTCGGCCATGGTCTATCTCAATTCTAGCTACCTGGACGACTCGCTCCGCACATCGTTGGCGGTGTAAATCCCGTCCACTTGAGGAAAAGCCTGCATCTGCCTGAATTCCCGCAAGTTCCCAGGTAACGCACATGGTACCCAGGGATTTGCCGATCGGACACTATTAACGGCGATGGCCGTTGAGTGAATTGAAACAATCCGGGAATCGCAGGGCTAAAAACGCAACAAATAGCTCGCCTTCAAAAATATCTGCCGCCCGTCGTCCAGGTACCCAGGTCCACGAGGAAGGATCGGCTGATTCGGATCGCAGAATCCGGAGCCCGGATTGGCCAACGGGGTGCACAAGGTGTGGTTGTAATTCTGCAGATCGTTGTTCCAGCCTAAATAGATGACGGTGCCGGGGTGAGGGAGCCAGGTCAATAACGCCTGCGTCTGCACTTGCTTGGTTCGCAGCAGTGATGTCTCATTCGAATTCGCCAGGGTGGTGTCGTACTCCACAATCACGCGCGCCGACCACGCTCGCGTGAACTGATAATTCAGCTTGGTGCGAAACGTCTGCGTTTCGTAAACCAGATTGCCGTCTTTGACTGAATGATCGCGATCGAGCAGGTAGGTGTTGTCGTCTGTCAACTTGCGCAGAGGATTCACAGTCACGAGGGCTTGAATGGTCTGCTGATTCATCAAGAACGGCGCCGCGCCTGTGGTCGGGTTGTAATTGACGTTGCCACCACGGATCGCCACGACGTTGAAATTCAACAGCCCCCAAGGTTGTCCACGTGCAACAAATCCGGCGTAATTCTCCGTGAAGTTCTCGCTGTGAGTCATGGCGTAGCCATTCTGCGGACCCACCGTATCAGAATTTTGGCCGCCGATCGGCGCCAAGACAATATTGCGCGCCAAGAGCACGAACGGATCGAATGTGGAGTAGTGATAGACGCAATTGTTCTGATGATCGAAGGCGATGTTCTGGTTCGTCTCGACTCCGTAGCTCTGGATCACGCTCTTCTTCGGATACCACTGATAGGTCGCATGCAGATGGTCGCTGCGAATGTTGGAGGTTTGAAAAAAGCCGAGCAGGCTATCGAAATTCGTGCTGATGTCCTGGTATTCATTGAACATGTTGAAGGAGTGACCATTACGTTGCACCTGCAGATCGCTGGCGGGGCCGGCCTCGTATTGTGCCGGGAAAATCGCCGCTGCACTTGTAGATTCGCTCGCCTTGGTCGAACTCTCCACCGTCTGTCCCAAGACCGTCCAGTTCTTATTCGCCCTCCAGGTAAAGTCCGCGCCGCCCATGCGGTTCCAGCCGCCACCAAATTCCTCGTCGATGTACATCAGCCCGATGTTCGAGCCACTGCCCAGATCCTGTGATACGCGTCCGACAAAATCATTCGCTTTGGCGTGATACAGCGGGTCGCCCATTTGCACCGTCTGTCCCGGTTCCCGATCATCAATCGCCAGCAGCCCGATGTTGGTATGCCCCAATTTGCCGGTCACACGCATGCCCCAGTTGGGCCTGACGATGTTGCGCGTGTAAAGAAGCGTCATCGGGGAGGCGAAGTAGCTTGCATTCTCGAGAAAGAATGGGCGCAATTCGGGGAAGAAAACCGGGTAGCGCTGGTCGACCGTAAACTGCGGTTGATCGCTTTCGACGTCGCTAAAATCTGGATTGACAGTGACATCGAACACCACCGAATCGCGCCAGATCGCCTTCGCCTCACCGCCCGCCGTCGCCTCCGCATCGCGTGTGCTGAAATAGGGATTGTTCGGGTCGAGGGCCTGCAGCGTGTGTTCATTCTGTCCCAGCACATAGGGATTGATCTGAACATTGTGCGATCCCGTCACGCCTTCGATGCCGCGTAGCGTTCCCTCCTGGCTGAGTGCCCCGCTCACGTTGGCCGAGACGCGCGGCCACCAGTCGTTCTCGCTATTGCGTGGCAGGTTACGCCAGAACAAGACACCCCAATCGTGGCCAGCCGCCGGAAAGCGAAGACTTCGAAATGGAATTGCCATCAGCGCCATCCACCCTTTGCTGGTAATTCGCCCATCCGAATCCCAAACCTGATCGTAGCTATAGTCGGGACCGTTCGATTCGGTCCATGACGCATCCGCCTGAACTCCGGCTGGATTTACCTGGAATTCGACACCGCGCAACCGATCCTGAAAAGGATCGAGCATCAAGGTCACGTAGTCGTCCTTGGTGATGTTTTCGCGTCGAGCCAAGTGGGAACGGATCAATTCCGGGTGTCGATCGAAACAGATGAAGACCACATACAGTGCCGAATTCGTCCTGGCCAACCAAACTTCGGTGTCCTCGGTGGCTGGCGCTCCATCGGTCGGTTGGTTCTGGATGAAGGATGTGAGGTGGGTCAGCTTGTCCTTGAGTTCAGGACGCGGCTCCATACCGGCAAAATCAGCTAGCGTGAGCGCCCGGTCTATCATCGGCACCTTTGCATCCGTTACCTGTTGTGCTTCGGGCTGCGTCTGGGGAACAACGGTCGGCCTCTCCTGGCCCGATTGCTGATTCGCTGCCTGCGCCCAACCGTTCGGCCCAATCCCAAAAACAAGCCCTAAAACTCCAATGACAACCAACCACCTGCAAAACCCCACTGCGACCTCGCCCGGACCTTTATCGCGCTTAGTTAGCGCGCTCATACCCTCTACCTACGCTGATGACCGCAGCCATGTTCCCCTTTATGGAGACTAAAGCCCAACGAATCGCAGGCACGTTCATTAGGATAAGCGGTTGCGGCGGCTGGACCAAAGTCGAAGTGTTGCTGAATGGAGAACACGACGCTGAATTCGGACCTCGTCGCCGGTTGGCAACAGGAGCAAAATCGTGCGCCTACCCTCGGTCGTCTCCAGCATGAAATGATGAATGAGCATGCGGGGAACCGAGTCGACCACAGTCAATAATCAACCTGAAACAAGCCGCCACATTACCGATCACGGTTCCAAAAGCAGTGCAGCCTACCGCCCCGAATTAGATGCTCTTCGCTTCTTTGCTTTCCTGTGTGTCTTCTGTTTCCACCGCATGGATTATGTGGGCACGGATCCCATCAGGGATCGATGGGGTTTCCGAATTGGAACAATCGGAGCGTTCGGTGTTCCCGTCTTTTTTCTGCTCAGTGCCTTCCTGATCACGGACTTGCTGTTGAGGGAACGGGAGCGCACCGGCCGCGTTCACATTCAGGCGTTCTACATACGGCGCATCTTGCGGATCTGGCCGCTGTATTTTGCAGCGTTTTTTGGCCTGTCCGTGTTGAACCGCTTTGTTCCCGCCGTGAGCACCAACGACCCGTTCGCGTGGCTGGCCTTTACGTTTTTCGGCGGAAATTGGTATGTACTGAAACATGGCTGGATTGCCGGCTCGGTCGACCCGCTGTGGAGCATCTCGGTCGAGGAACAGTTCTACATCGTGATCCCGATCCTCGCTGCGTTGGGCGGGGCTCGAACCGTGGTGAGAGCCAGTTTTGTTCTTTTAGCCGCCGCGTATGTCACCGTGTTGCTCTATGCTTTGCATCCGACGCCAACCGACGACGGACAATGGACAAATAGCTTTCTTCAATTCCAATTCTTCTGCGCAGGTACACTGATCGCCGTGTGCTGCGCGGTCGCCCGTTGCGGTTGCCGCCTCTTGTGCGTATTGCCGGATTTGCCTTCGTGCCCGTCTGCTGGTTTACTGCCATGATTCAATTCCACGTTCAGAGCTGGAACCCGCAACCCACGCCCGTCGGCGCAACCATAGGCTGGCTTTTGGTCCTCAGCGGTACGGTCCTGGCATTTTTGTGCACCTTCGGAATCTCCCCGAGCCGGATTCCAGGCTCCCTGGCCTACTTGGGCCGTATCTCGTATGGCCTCTATGTCGTCCACTCCTTCATTTTCTTCCTGCTTTTCGAAAAGTTGGGGCCGTTGCTCGCCAGGCATTTTCCGCCCATACCTATTCCGCCTGTATGGCGTGGCAATCTTGGCGCAGCCCTTGTACTGGGGCTCAGCATCGCCGCCGCTCACCTGTCTTACCGATATTTTGAGCGGCCATTTCTACGCCTTAAGGAGGGGTCGCTTTCGTGACGGGCCGAAAAGAAACCGCGTGAAGCATTCGGACCAATTGGGGAAGATTGATTACCAGTTGAATCCCTACCCCTTTTTCGCCATTGCGGGATATCCAGAGCTCGGGCATTGTTGATCTTAACAATACTTTGAGAGCAGGGGTCCTGCGGGCATGAAAGCCGCTCTAGAGCGCGTGAGCATTGCGGTCCTTGCATGCTTTGCGTCTCTTCCCGTCTTCGGACAAATCCCTTTTCCACAGGCCGCTGATTTCCAGCAGCCTTCTCTCCTGTTGCCAGCCGATTCCGTTGCGACCTCAGCACAAATCACTCTTTCACCCAACTTGCTCTCGCCTGCGGTGCGGCAACTGCTTGATTTCAAAGAGACCGATGTGAAATTCGAGCTTCCTCGTCTGATGGACCTATTGCGCGACCGGAAGCATGAAGGATGGGTACTGGCAGCCTACCCCGACCCAAAGACGAGCCAGCCACTCATTGGTGCGGGAGTCAGCCTGGATTTGCCCGCCCGAGAGCATCCGCAGCGGGACCCCCTCAACCCACATCAGTTTATGGAGCCCTCCTCGGCGGAGCTTTGGCAGGCCGCGGGTCTTGATCCCGATCGGCTAAGCAAAATCCTCGACGATTACAACGATCACCTGGCAGTTTGGAAGGCCAAGCGATTCCGCAAGCAAATATGGGACCTGCCGGCGCAGATCACGGATGACGAAGCGACCGCACTGCTCCGCATCGCCGGCATTCAGGCGATTTATAACGCCAAGGCTTATTGCAGGAACTTCGATCGCTTGACCGCTTCGCAGCAAATGGCGATGACCCAGTTGGTCTATCAAATGGGTGTCAATCTCGAAGAATTCAGTCGGTTTCTGAGCCTGATCAACCGGCAGAGCGGCGACCCATCCCAGGTGAGCAGCCTTGAAAAAGCGGACCTCGCATACTGGAAGAATGTTCAACTCAGTCTCGTGCAGAGCCAGTGGGCGAGACTGTATCGCGTTCGCGCAGCGTCAGTGATCGCCATGCTCAACCCGCAATATTTCGACAATCCTGCCGGGGCTGAACGCAACATCAACGGGATCCTCCGCCCTGTCGTCCGTCGTGGCCGCAGAGGACGGGGCACGGCATCGGTCCGTCTCGCTTCTTACAGTCGCCGTCGCGGGTCAGCAGCGCAACGGCGCTCTGCTCGTCTCCGCAGCAGGTAACGCGCCTCATCGAACACCCTTCTACAACCTAAGGGCGACCTTCCCGCCGGGCCGTTATACACTCTTCCCAAGCCTATGCGGATTCGTGCCCTGTCTGTTCTTTTGCTTGCTGCCCTGCCGACGATCTTGTGCGGCCAGACGCCAACGAACTCAGCGCCTTCAAAGCCCTCCCAAAAAATGACTCCCAAACTTGCCCCTGAAGCCGTGCATCGCTCCGCCATTGTGATTGATACCCACGCCGACACAACCCAGCGCTTTGTTGACGAGAACTTCGACATGAGCGCCCCCCTTGGTGGCGGCAACCTGAACCTTGAATCAGCACGCAAAGGAAACCTTGGTGCGGAATTCTTTTCCATCTGGGTTGAGCCGACCCTTTTTAAAGGACAGTACGCTCAACGCACCCTGGTTCTGATTGACGCGGTGAAGCAGCAGGTAGCCAAGCATCCAGACCAGATGATGTTCGTGGCCACTCCAGCGGGCATCGAAGAGGCTCATCGCGAACACAAGTTAGCAGCGCTGATGGGGATTGAAGGTGGCCACTCCATCGAAAACTCGCTGGCCTTGTTGCGGCAGTATTACGCGCTCGGCGTGCGCTACATGACTCTTACCTGGTCGAATTCGCTTGACTGGGCCGACAGTTCCGGCGACATCGATGATACGTCAATTCCTCACACCAAGGAGGGGCTGACCGAGTTTGGCAAAGACGTGGTCTATGAGATGAACCGCCTGGGCATGATGGTTGACATCTCGCACGTCGCGGACAAGACTTTTTATCGCACCCTCGTCATTTCTCGAGCGCCGGTAATTGCTTCCCATTCGTCGGCTCGGGCGTTGTGCAATGCGCCGCGCAATATGACAGATGACATGCTGCGCGCGGTCGCCAACTCCGGCGGTCCCAACTCCAAGGGCGGTGTGGTGCAGGTCAATTACTATTCGGCATTTCTGTCTCAGGCATACCGCGACGCACAAAAGGCGATAGAACCCGAATCAAAGAAAGCTGTTCAGGAACTGAAGGATAAAGCAAAGGCTGAGGGTAAAGAGGTGACGTACGCTGAAATCGAAAAGGTACAGCGCCAGTTCGCCGATCGAATTCCGCGGCCCCCTCTATCAATCTTGATCGACCATATCGATCACATTGCCAAGGTTGCGGGCGTGGATCACGTAGGGCTCGGCTCGGACTTTGACGGCGTAGGCGGACAGTTGCCGGCAGGTATTGATTCCGCCGCCGACCTGCCCAAAATTACGGCGGCACTGATGGAACGTGGCTATTCCGCGGAAGATTGCCGCAAGATTCTGGGTGGCAACCTGCTCCGCGTCTTCCGTGAAGTTGAACAGGTAGCAAAAGAGCTGCAGGCAGAAAACCGCCCGCGCATCACTGATAAACAGCCGTTCAATAAGTAACAGCCATAGGGCTTAGTGGTCCTATACTGATGACTCACGGCCCCCTTCGTGCTTAAATGAACTTCCATTTTTGGAGACCTCGGATGCGAATCAGTACCCGTCTGTTTGCTGCGACGTTTGCCATGGCGCTGCTTCCCGTTTCAACGCTCGTTCGCGCCCAGGACGATGCCAAACCCGCTGCCAAGACCGATAAGCCTGCCGAGAAAGCACCTCCATCCGAAGTTACAACGCAGGGCACGATCGATGCTGGAGGTCAGCATATCGCCTATTCGGCGATCGCCGGCACTCTGACCGTTGGCGCCACGGATGTCCAGGACGCGCAACTCGGTATTGATGGAAAGCCTGAGCCCGGAAGTCAGCTCGCATTGTCTGAACCCAAGGAGCCGAAAGACTCATCGCCGGTGGCGCGCATGTTTTACGTGGCCTACTTCAAGAAGGACGCAAAGGCCGAGAACAGGCCCATCACATTCTTTTACAACGGCGGCCCGGGCAGCTCAACCGTCTGGCTGCATATGGGCTCGTTGGGGCCGAAGCATGTGGTGACGAGTGGCGATCAGCACCTTCCCGCCGCACCCTACAAAATGGTGGACAACGCCAATTCGCTGCTTGACGTGAGCGACCTGGTGTTCATCGACATGCCGGGTACTGGATTTGGCCGCCTTATCGGTAAAGACACGGAAAAGGCATTCTGGGGCGTGGATCAGGATGCGAATGCGTTCGCACGGTTCATTGCACGCTTCATCACCAAGTACAACCGCTGGAATTCGCCGAAATACATCTTCGGCGAAAGCTACGGGACGACTCGATCTGCCGTGCTCTCGGACATTCTTGAGAATGGCAAGAACATCGATCTCAATGGTGTGATCCTTCTTTCGCAAATATTCAACTTCAACACCGACATAGATGGCGCGAGCGGGAACCCCGGTGTGGATCTGCCCTATGAATTGGCGCTACCCACGTACGCTGCGACGGCGTGGTATCACAAAAAACTGCCCCAGCAACCAGCCTCTCTCGAACCCTTTTTGAATGAAGTGGAAGACTTCGCTCTGGGCACTTACGCCCATGCTCTGGCGTTGGGAACGGATCTCTCCGCTCAGGAAAAACAAGCGACGGCTGAAAAGCTTCACGAGTACACCGGACTTCCTGTTGCTTACCTCGTTAAAGCTAACCTGCGGGTAAGCGGCGGCCAATTTGAGAAAGCTCTGCAGGATGACCTGGACATTACGACCGGACGACTCGATACACGATATTCAGGACCTTCAATCAATCCGTTGAGCGAATCAGCCGATTACGATCCGCAGAGTTCCGCCATCTCCTCTGCGTATGTGTCACTCTTCAACGATTACGTTCGCAAGGACCTCAAGTATGGAGAAGGCCAGACTTATCTTCCTGAAGCGTTGTTCGGCTCGTACCAATGGGAGCTTACGCACAAGGGCAACCCTATCAGCCTGAATGTTGCAGGCGACCTGGCTGAAGCAATGAAGACCAATCCGCGCCTCAACATAATGGTGAATGGCGGATATTACGACTTGGCCACTCCCTTCTTTGCCGCGGCTTATGAGGAGAAGCATTTGCCCATCCCTCAGTCGCTGGCAAAGAACATTGAGTACGACTGGTATGAGTCGGGCCACATGGTCTACGTGCGAGACGAAAGCTTGAAGCAGTTGCACGATCGGGTTGCGGCTTTCATCACGCGGACCCAGGCTGCCGATAAGTAAGGTCTCAACGATGGGCTAGTATCTGCTGGCGGGAGAGCTTATCCCGCTTTCTTCCAGCTGTCTCCTGGAGCAAATATGAAGCGCGCGGGAATCGCTCTCGTTGTTCTGTTGTCGTCTGTCGCTGTTGCGGCACAGTCGTTCACCGTCAGCTTTCCCCAGCAGGTTAGCGAGCAGGCCCTCGATGGCCGGCTTCTGCTATTGCTGTCAACGGATTCCAGCGATGAGCCGCGCAATCAGATTGATGACACACCGCGTTCGCAGATGGTATTCGGGCTCACGGTAGAGGTTTGGCGACACGATCAGCCAATGACTGTGGACGCAAGCGCCTGGGGCTATCCCATCCGGAGCCTCAAAGATGTGCCGCCCGGCGAGTACACCGTGCAGGCCGTGCTGAATAGGTACGAAACGTTTCATCGCGCGGATGGTAAAACCATCAAGCTCCACATGGACCAGGGCGAAGGACAACACTGGAATGTATCACCTGGGAATCTGTACTCAAAGCCGAGGAAGATCACGCTGAAAGCGAACGGCGGCCCGATCGATGTCGCGCTGACAGAAGTGATTCCCCCCATCCCCGTACCTGCAGATACCAAGTATGTCCGGCATATCCGGATTCAGAGCGAGGTGCTGACAAAGTTCTGGGGGCGGCCCATGTTCGTCAGTGCGATTGTGCTTGTGCCCGAAGGATTCGATGAGCATCCCGATGCGCATTTTCCGCTGATTATCTTTCACGATCATTTCGTATCCGATTTCAGCGACTTCCGCACCACGCCACCCGACCCGAACCTGAAGCCCGACTATAGCGAACGATTCCATCTTGCCGGCTATAACAGGATCCAGCAGGAGGAAGCCTACAAGTTTTATCAGCAGTGGACATCGCCCGGATTCGCGCGCGTGCTCATCATCAAGATCCAGCACGCCAACCCGTATTACGACGATTCGTATGCGGTGAATTCCGCCAATGTCGGACCTTACGGAGACGCAATCGAGAACGAATTGATTCCGGCGATTGAAAAACAATTTCGCGGACTGGGTCAGGGCTGGGCTCGATTTGTCTACGGAGGCTCGACAGGCGGATGGGAGGCCCTCGCCGTACAGGAGTTTTACCCGGATCACTACAACGGAGCGTTTGCAGCATGCCCCGATCCCATCGACTTTCATGCCTTCACTAACATTGATCTGTACCACGACAAAAATGCCTTCTATTTAGAAGGCGCACATAAACGCGTCACGCAACCTGCAATGCGCGACTACCTCGGGCACACATTGATCACCACAGAAGAAAACAACGCCTACGAATTAGCTCTCGGCGACCATGGACGCAGCGGTGAGCAGTTCGACATTTGGCAGGCGGTGTATGGGCCCGTGGGAGAAGACGGCTATCCTCAACCGATCTTCGACAAGAAGACAGGTGAAATCGATCCAAAGGTAGCCGAGTATTGGCACGATCATTTTGATCTCGAAGCTAAGCTAGAGCGAGACTGGTCCAAGCTGGGACCGGAATTGGCAGGCAAGATTCACATTTACGTGGGCGCGGATGATACTTACTTCCTGAATGATGCCGTGTACCGCATGCAGGACTTTCTCGACTCCACCAAGAATCCGCCCTACGGCGGCGAAGTCACGTACGGCCCGCGCGCTGAGCATTGCTGGAATGGCGACCCCACACTCCCGAATGCCTATTCGCGACTGCACTATAACACGCAGTATTTGCCCAAGATTCTAGATCGCATTCAGAAGACGGCTCCCCAGGGAGCTGACTTGACAAGCTGGCGCTACTAGTAGCACCCGCCTTCAGGCGTTGATCACAGCGGCGTGGCCGGATACTTCTTCGGCGCGATCAAGCGCCGCCTGAATATTGGGTTGGATGTTTTGCCGGCCTAAATGTTCGACAAAACGAGATCCCTGCAACAACTTCGATGGTTGCGGCATTGCACCGCAAAGGATCAAGGTGCGGCCCGAGGCACGGAGCCGTTTGGCGAACGTTTCGATGGCGTGGATGCCTGTGGCGTCGATGGCAGTCATATTGCGCAACCGCAGGATAACCACGGGCATGAATGCTTCAAGGTTTGAGGTCGCTTCTATCAATTTCTCCGTTGTCCCAAACAGAAAAGGCCCGTGAATACGAAGAAGAGAGACGTACGGTGGGATGATCTTGTCTTGTAATACATGCGGCAAGCCATCGCGGATATATTCGTCCGTCACAGAACCAACCGTTGTGGTCTCCGCCACGCGGTAAATATAAAGCAGTGCGGCCAGTGTGAGACCCACAGCGACGGCGACAGTCAAGTCTGCAAACACCGTGAGCGCGAAGGTTACGAGCCATACAGATATAGCCGTCAGATCCAGCTTGAAGATCGCGCCGATTTCGTGCCACTCGCCCATGTTGTAAGCGACGATGAACAGGACGGCTGCCAGACTAGCCAAGGGGATGTAGCTGGCAAGCGGCGCAGCCACGAGCAGGATCACCAGGAGCGTAAGTGCGTGCACCATGCCGGAGACCGGTGAACGCGCTCCCGAGCGAATGTTGGTCGCCGTGCGGGCGATTGCGCCGGTGGCAGGGATGCCGCCGAACAGCGGCGAGACAATGTTCGCTTCACCTTGTGCTACGAGTTCAACGTTGGAATTATGCCGGTCCCCTGTCATGCCGTCGGCGACCACGGCCGAGAGCATGCTCTCGAGTGCAGCGAGCAGCGCAACCGTGAATGCGGAGGCAGCAGCGGCAAGAAATGCTCAGCGTGAAAGTCTGGAATCGCGAAATGCGGGAAACCCTGCGGGATGCCTCCAAACTTGCTTCCTATCGTTTCAATGGGTAAATGAAATAGCACCGCCGCAGCGGTGCATAAGACCACCGCGATAATAGATGCAGGCACACGTCGTGTCACGCGCGGCAGAATCAGCATAATGGCGAGAGTCGCTACACCAACTCCCAAGGCAAACGGATTGAAGCTGGGAGCGTGCGCGATCAGCAGTTTGATGCGCGGCAGGAACTCACTCGGCACAGGGCCGGTGCGCAGTCCGAAGAAATCCTTGATCTGGGTTGAAGCGATGAGTATAGCGATACCGTTGGTAAAGCCGACCACCACCATTTGCAGGATGAAACGAACGCCCGCACCGAGGCCTGTAAGCCCCATCGCAACGAGCATAAGGCCCGCCATGAGAGTTACCATGGCAAGGCCGCTCATGCCGAAACGAGCAACGATCCCCGCAACAATGACTACGAAGGCTCCGGTGGGTCCGCCGATCTGTGTCCGCGAACCACCGAGGGCCGAAATCAAGAACCCAGCAACCACCGCAGTGTATAGGCCTGCTTGCGGCGTCACGCCCGATGCTATACCGAATGCCATCGCCAGTGGCAGTGCGACCAGGCCCACAGTGACGCCTGCCAACAAATCACGCAAAAACGTTTGCGTGTTGTAGTTCCGCATTGCCAAAACGAGCTTGGGCAGGTTCGGATTGCTAATTGACATGACCGTTACTACTATCTTACCCCCATTGCGAATTTCAAAGGGCGTACCGCCCACTGCTGAGTCGTGAAAAATACCTAAGTGCAGAAGAGTCTTCGGATCTTGTGCCGATTTACTTCCCTTTCGCAGTTCCAGTCGTTCCGCTCAATTCCTTTTGGTATACGAACGCATCACGCCGCGCCGCATAGTAATTCTGCTCCCTGCCGGCGCACCGATAGCCACAGGCCTCATAGAGTCGAATAGCCTCCTTATTCTCCGCATCAACGTGTAACCATACTGCATTTGCTCCCGCGCTGCCCGCGGAGACTTCAAGCCTTCGAAGCAGTTCTCTGCCGATTCCCCGCCCGCGCATGCCCGGTAACACTTCGAGAGTTTGTATATAGGAGATAGCGTTGAACGCATCTTCCCATTCCACAATTCCGAAGCCAGCCATCGATCCCTCTTCTTCCGCAATCCAAGTGGCGCCCCGTGCGCTAGTCACGATTTGCCGCATGAACCTGCGGCCAAAGCGAAAAGGAGGCTGAAAACATATCTCCTCGATCGCATAGAGCGCGGCAAAATCGTCCGGTTGATAGAGGCGGAAGCGCACAGTCACAATCTAGTGCATAGGCAAAGTGAAAAGCCATCCTCCCACGAGGATGGCTTCAGACTGCTGACGAACCCCATCATTTTGGTGGGGTTTGTTTTTGGGTGAGGAAGTTCATCGGAGGAAAAGATC
>CZKL01000026.1_pt1 | contig 19212 bp, 17 predicted proteins | sample 1122441 | NCBI WGS metagenome assembly CZKL01 (sample SAMEA3539301, study PRJEB10725) | soil metagenome | biome: tundra; feature: field; material: soil | place: USA | collected 2010-05 | depth 0.15 m
CATCGAGCATCGACCGGTCGTTCACGTGAGTTGAGCGCTGAGGTTCGGTCTAGTAGCAGTGTCGTAATTTTGAATTGCGAAGAAGATTTCTATTTTACGAGAGATGGAGCGGGAGCTTGCTGCGGCGATGGTCCCGGTGTGAGGAACGCGCCCACGGCCATGCAACCTGCAATGGCGAAAAGTCCAGCTGAGTAAGTCTGGGTGGCATCATGAAGCCACCCCATGGCGTAGGGTCCGGCGAAGCCGCCGACCGCGCCGATGGAGTTGACGAGAGCAATGGCAGCACCTGCGACTTTGCTGTGCATGCGCCCCGTTGAGGCGCTCCAGAAAAGCGGCAGCGCGCCAAACACGCCCATCGACGCCAGCGAAAAACTAAGCAGCGCTGCGGGCAGCCCATGAAGAATGCCGGCAAGGGTGAAACCGGCCGCCCCGGTCAGGCAAACAATTGCCAACGAGCCGCGACCGCGCATGCGGCTCACGATCAGCATAGCGATGGCCCCCGCACCATAAGGCAAAGCGGCCCACCAGCCAGTAGCGGCAGGCGTCACGCCGGACGAAACTAGGATGCGAGGCAGCCAGAAGCTGAGCCCATAGAGGCCGGCCATGAGCATGAAGTAAGCAACAGCATCGCGGGCGATGGCGATCCATAATTTGGCAGGGCGGCCGTGAGGATTTTCATCGCAATCCCGCATGGCGCGCGCGAGCTCATCTCTTTCTCCCTCTGAGAGCCACGGTGCCGACCACGGGTTGTCGACGACCACGAACCACGTGACGATTCCGAGCAGAACCGCCGGCGCTCCTTCGATGAGGAAGAGCCATTGCCAGCCCCGAATTCCGCCGAAGTGATCGAGAAGCAAAATGTGCGCCGAGATGGGGGAACCGATGCAGTTGCAAATCGGCAGCGCGATCAGAAACAGCGCCATGATGCGCGCGCGGACCGTACGCGGTAGCCACAGCGTGAGATAGAAAATCACTCCGGGATAGAATCCTGATTCAGCAATGCCGAGCAGAAAACGGGCGGCAACGTAGGCGGGGCGATTGCTCACGAACGCCGTAGCCATTGAGATCGCTCCCCACACGATGAGCAGCGAGCCGATCCAGCGGCGAGCGCCGATGCGCGTGAGCAGGACGTTAGCCGGCACCTCAAAAAGACAGTAGCCAAGAAAGAAAACGCCGGCGGCAAATCCATAGAGCGTGTCGGAAATGCCGAGGTCGCGGTTCATGGTGAGCGCGGCAAAGCTGATATTGACGCGGTCGAGAAACGCGACCATATAAAGCAGCATGAGAAATGGCACCACGCGGAATGCGATCTTCCGGTAGAGCGGGCTCATGGCTGCGGCGCTCACTTGCCTCCCAGCTCTTTAGCGAAGGCGTAGAAGAAGTCCAGTGATTTCCAATACGAATCGACAGGCAAGCGTTCGTCTTGCCCATGGGCACGATCATCATCGCGCTCGAGAGCGATAGCCGAATAACCGTAGCAGGGAATACCAGCCTGTGCGAAGTAAATGGAATCGCTGGCGCCGTTCTCCATCACCGGCGTAACAGGAACGCCGGGCCAGATGGCCTGGGTCAGGTGAGTCAGCGGATCGAAGACTTCCTTGATGGGCGCGGGCGGCACCATAGCCTTGCGATCTGGCGCGGTTTCTGCAACGACGCCGGCATCGGACACGTACTTCACGGTAAGTTTCGGATCGGCAAAGACGGCGATTAATTGTTGTCGAATCTCTTCTGGCGAGTGGCCAGGAAAGATGCGGCAGTTGACGTTGGCTTGTGCGGTTTGAGGCAGCGCGTTGTTGGCGTGTCCGGCAGCGAGCCTGGTCGCAACGCAGGTGGTGCGGAAGTTGGAATTAAAGCTTGGCTCTGCGCTCAGGCGAGTCGCCGCATTCAAATCAGGCGGAGTAGTCAGAATGGCGCGAATGTCGGCAGCGGTATCTCCCGGCTCTTGGCCGGCAAGATTTTGAAAGTAAGTCCGCGTGACTTCATTCAATTCGAATGGAAATTCATATGCAGCGAGTTTGTTGAGCGCGGCCGTCAGTTCATAGATGGCATTATCAGGGCGAGGACGCGAGCTGTGTCCGCCGGGGTTGAGGGCTGTGACCTGGTAGTCGGCGTAGACCTTCTCGGTAGCTTCGACGTCGGCCACGACGGGACGCCCATGATCGAGTTCCACTCCACCCGAATCTGGATTGATCGCATAGGCGGCGTCGACCAGAGCGCGATGTTGCTGGACTAGCCAGGCTGCGCCATTGAATTTCCCGCCTTCTTCATCAGCAGTCAGGGCAAGGATAAGGTCCCTTTGCGGCTTATAGCCTTCGCGGTGAAGCCTCAGAAAGGTAGCCACGATGGCTGCGTCGGAATCCTTCATGTCCTGAGTGCCGCGTCCGTAAAAATATCCACCCTTCTCGACGAATTGGAACGGATCGGTATGCCAATCGGCACGAAGGGCTTCGACCACGTCCATATGGCACAGGAAAAGGACCGGTTTGCCCGTAGGCTGGCCTGCGGCCCGCATGCGAACGACAAGATTCTGCTTGCGTGCATCGGGACCAAGGAGATGAACGTCGTCGGGAGAGAAGCCTGCGTCGAGAAAGCGCTTCTGCATGGCAGCGGCACCCGTGGTCACGTTTCCCAGCGGCGTATCTGTGGTGTTGATTTCAATGAGTTGCTTGAAAATCTCCTGGGCTTCATCGCGATCGGACTTCGACGCCGTCACGATTTGATTCTGAGCAAAGGCTGGCAAAGTAAGAGAGACGGACAGGGCGAGAGCAGAGATTGGAACAGAGAAAGCGTTCAGGCGCATGTGCGCATTGTACCGGTGAAGCCCGGAGGTTAGAGCACACTCCGTCGTTGCGTGGCCCGCAAAAGCGATTTATCTTAAGTGCGGTCCTATCTTCGAGGTGTTCCATGCAGTCTAGAGTTCTTGCCGCAGCTTTGCTCACCATGTTTTCGGTCGCAGCCGTTTCACAATCTACGCCTTCTCGCCCCAAGATCACGGGCATCTCCCATCTCGCGGTTTACACGTCGAACCCCACCGCAACAGAGCACTTCTACACGGTGACCGTGGGTGCCGCGAAGGAGGCCGACCCTGAAAATCCTAATGGGGTGCGTTATGCCTTGAGCGCCACGCAGTTCGTTGAGGTGCTGCCTCTGCCGGCTGGTTCAGGCATCAACCGGATGGATCATGCGGCGTTCAATACAACCGATGCAGACGGCCTCCGCAAATATCTCGCTGCCAAAGGCTGGAAGACACCGGGAACGGTAACCAAGGGCTCGGATGGCAGCGGTTGGTTTGCCGTGCTCGATCCCGAGGGCAACAAGATTGAATTTGTGCAGCCTCCGGCCGACGCCAAGGCCCCCGCGGCTCCCAATGCAATTGGCCATCACATCATCCATGTTGGGTTCCTGGTGCACAGCCGCGAAAATGAAGACTCGTTTTATCGCAAGCTGCTGGGCTTCAATCCCTACTGGTACGGCGGCATGGTCGACAACAGGATTGATTGGGTCAGCCAACAGGTTCCGGATGGCCACGATTGGCTTGAATACATGGTGAGCGGCGGCCCCGGCACTGGAATTCCTGCCACCATGTCGCAACACACTCTGGGCGTGCTCGACCACATTTCCATTGGCGAGAATTCGGTGGAAGATGCCTACAAAACGCTCAAGGGTTCCGGACGACTGGTCGGTGTGACCAGCGATGAAGGAACCAAGGTTGGCAAAGACGGCAAGGTGCAGTTCAACATGTATGACCCGGACGGGATTCGGGCAGAGATCATGAGCTTGCACGCCGTTGAGAAGCCCTGTTGCTCGCCCTTCACCGCCCAGGATCCTGCAGAATAGCGGCTCGACGTCGACAGACAAGCTCCTGGTCTGGGCCCTGACGTGACATAAATTGAGAGTGAGGAACACTACATGGCTCGCACCTTTCTTCTTGCCTTACTCCTTTATGTCTCCGTGTGTTCAAGCCAGAGCGCCCAGGCCCAGAAGCTTTCTCCCAAGTGGGAGGAACTGACTGCCGGCGACTTCATCACTGCCGTACACCAGGCGCAGGGCGTATGCGTGTTGCCCTTCGGCATCATTGAAAAGCACGGTCCGCACCTGCCCCTTGGCACCGACTTGATCGATGTGCGTTATGCGGTGATGAACGCTGTTCAGCAGGAATATGCCGTGGTCTTTCCGGAATATTACTTCGGACAGATCTTCGAAGCCCAGCAGGAGCCTGGCACTCTGGCTTACAGCTTGAGTACACAGCTCACGCTGTTGCAAGAGACGGTCAAGGAAATGGCCCGCAACGGCTGCAAGAAAATCATGATCGTCAATGGGCATGGCGGTAACGAAGCGCTGTTGCCTCTGTTTGCGCAAGCACAGTTGGCCACCCCACGGGATTACGTGGTGTACGTCTTCGGACTCCCCCAGGAAAATGTTCCGGGCAGGCCGGCTCACAAGTCCGACCCTAAAAACGACATGCATGCGGGAGAAACCGAAACATCTGCGATGTTGATCGCGAGACCCGACCTGGTGCACCTGGATCGCGCCGAAAACGAGTCGGGGGCGGATCAACACCGGCAGCATCTGCCGGACTCGGTGTACACAGGCATCTGGTGGTACGCGAAATTTCCCGAGCACTATTCGGGCGTGGGCGCGGCAGGAAACAAGGAGCTTGGCGCGTTCGATCAGAAGACCTGGTCAAACCAGATCGCGGAAGCGGTGAAGGCCATCAAGGCGGATTCCGAAAGCCTGAAGTTACAGAACGAATACTTCGAAAAAACTCTGCACCCGCTGGATACCAAACAGTAAGGCTCACATTCGTTGAAAGCAACGAACTTGCTTACAGCGGACTCGCGCAGCTTGGAGTTTACGACCGACGACCAGCAAAACAGAGCTTATCGCCATCCAAGCATTCGATGACGACACATTGGATGGAAAGAATCGCTCTCTTCACTCTGGCCGCTGCCTGCGTCTGTTCCGCCCAGCAGAAGGCGGAGAAAGGGGCAAGTGCCGTGCTGTGGGAACCGCCGGTCCCATCCTGGCCACAGCATTTGCCACAAGCCACGATGAAAAAGGAGCCGATCAGCACGTTCCAACTCGCGGGCATGCCGATTGTGTTTGAAAAGACGAAGCTGGAGGATGTACGGTCCCGTTTCGGGGGAACGATCGGAACGCGCGGCGACGCCGGAGACTCCAGAGCCTGGTTGTGTTATCAGGGTAGCAACGGCGATAGACACTGGATCGTGTGGCTAACGAGCGGTGAGATCGAGGGCCATACCAGCATTAACGGAGTCGAATGGGAAACTCTGTCCGCCGATGAAAGCACTGACAGCCGATGCTCCACCCTTCCCAAGGACAGCGGTGGCATCCAGTTGCCGCTCGCAATTTATCCAGGAATGACAGGCCAGGAAGCTCGTCAGGTTCTCGGTCAGCCTACGATGACGCGCAACAATGTGCTCATTTTTTCTTACGAACGGCGGAAATCGATGTTCCGGCCGAAGTTCACCGTGCAGAACCTCATGGCAGTCGCGCTCCGCGATGACATTGTGCAGGAGATTGACGTGGAGCGGACCACCACGAATTGAATTTGAGAGCGGCTGGCTTCGGCCTCAATATAAGGCTTTGCTTCTGTCAGACGACCTGGCATACGCGGCAATCAGGCCGTCGCGCTAGAATTTAACTATGCCTGCCGCTGCTGCTTTATCACCTGAAGTGATGGCCAAGTACGAGCCCGTCATCGGACTCGAAGTCCACGTGCAACTACTGACGGCCACCAAGGCGTTTTGCAGTTGTGCCAACAAGTTTGGCTCGGACCCCAACACCAATATTTGTCCCGTGTGCCTGGGACTGCCGGGCGCGCTGCCGGTGCTGAATGCCAGGGCAGTGGAGTTTGCCACGCTGGCCGCGCTGGCTCTGCATTGTGAAGTGCGCGAGCGGTCCATATTCGCACGCAAGAATTATTTCTATCCCGACCTGCCCAAGGGCTATCAGATTTCGCAATTTGACAAGCCGATCGCCGAGCACGGCTGGATCGATGTACCGGCCGCGGATGGTAGCACCAAGCGTATCGGAATCACGCGCCTGCACATGGAAGAGGACGCCGGCAAGAGTCTCCACGATGGTTTCCCTGACTCGGCAACGCGCACCTACCTCGATCTGAATCGCTGTGGCACACCCCTCATCGAGATTGTTTCGGAGCCCGACATCCGCACCCCTGATGAGGCCTTCGAATATCTCACGCGGCTCAAGGAGATTCTGCTCTACACAGGTGTCTCCGATTGCAACATGGAAGAAGGATCGCTGCGCTGCGATGCCAACGTGAGCGTACGCCTCAAGGGAGCGCCCAAGTTCGGGACCAAAGCCGAAGTCAAGAACGTGAACAGCTTCCGCTATATTCGCTCCGCGCTTGAATACGAGATCGAACGGCAGATCGAACTGATCGAGTCAGGCGGCCGCGTGGTGCAGGAGACGCGCTTGTGGAACTCCACCGAGGGACGTACCTACTCCATGCGTTCGAAGGAGCAGGCTCACGATTATCGCTACTTCCCAGAACCGGATTTGCCGCCGCTGATCGTCTCTCCAGAATTTTTGCTGGAGGCACAGAGCAAGCTGCCCGAGCTGCCCGAGGCGCGCCGTGCGCGCATGATCAGCGAGTATGACTTGAATGAGCAGGACGCACGCACGCTGACAGTTTCCCGCGAGTTCGCAGATCGCTTCGAAGCGGCGGCGCGCACAGCCAAGAATCCGCGCCGCGTCACTAATGTTTTGCTCAGCGAAGTAGGCGGTCGCCTGAAGGCGCTTGGTCTGGAGCAGGAGCAGTCGCCGGTTTCGATGGCGGGCATTGTACTTGCCGCCGATTTACTCGATGAAGGCAAAATCAGCTCGAAGCAGCTCAAGCAATTGTTCGATGTGTGCTTTGAAAAGGGAGAGGACTTCCCTGCTGTCTACGTGCGCGAAAAGCCAGAACAGATCACCGACTCGTCGGCCATCGAAGCGCTTATCGACCAGGTCATCCAGGCCAATCCCAAGCAGGTGGAACAGTATCGCGGCGGCAAGAAAACCGTGGCTGCCTTCTTCGTCGGCCAAGTGATGAAAGCATCAAAAGGCCAAGCCAATCCGGCCCTGCTGAATGAGCTAGTGGCCAAAAAGCTGGACGGGTGATCGGGGCAAAGAAGTGATGATCGGGCGATAGCAGTTTTGGAATTGGTTTAGACCGGAAGCACGCCCTCAAATGGCTTATTGTTCAAGAAAACTACTTTGAGGACCTTAAAAAGTCTACGTATATTCCGAAACTGCTCTCGAGACGGCCGCACGTCTAGCGATCCGATGTGCGCCGGAATTAAGAATTACTTCAGCTTAAGTTCAGTTTCGAACTCTTTCCGTGTGTCCCAGGAACTGACGGTCTTGATCGCGCTCTTCTTACCATCCTTCTCTGCCCACAGGTCGAAGTCGTCTGCCATGTTGACCTGGGCAAAGCGAAAGCGGCCACCCTTTTCGGAAGTGTAGCTGCGGATCGACTTGGTCTTCACGTTCCTCAGAAAGACAGTAGCACCGGGTACGGGTGCGGACTCAGCATCCGCCACGCTCCCGGTGACCACGCGTTGACCGAAGTTTTGCGCCTGCGCCGCAGGCATCTCCAAGTGGGTAATAGTCGGAACCATTCCGGACACCAGGATCGCGAACACCGATCCGGCGATCACGTTTACGCGGTTCAACTTCATTCGTCCTCTTCCTCGTCCTCGTCGAAGAACTCGTCATCGTCCTCGTCGAGTTCATCACCGACCCGCGTCAGCTCCAGCGGTTCAACTCCAACGATCTCATACTCGGTGCCGCATTCTTCACAGGCGACCACATCGCCTTCTTCCACTTCGTCCAACTCGATGTCTAAGGCGTTCTCGCATTCAGGGCAGCTCGTCATGGCAGCTCCTCTCTCTCCATAAGTTATTTTCGAACTTCCGTGTTGTAGGATGACGGTACCCCGCGGTAACGCCTCCGATAATTAATGGGTGGTATTGGTAGTTTGAGATGATTCCCGTCTTCAGGTCAAGTGGGGAATCGAGGTCGACGCAAAACACATTTGTCTGGAGAACAATTCATGAGATTACCCCTGGCGTCTGCGCTGTGCGGACTGGCGCTGGCAGCACCCCTTTCCTGGGCCCAACCCGACTTCACTGAGCAGGCAAAACATATTAGCCACGCCCCCGTTGATGCCGCCATCGCGCACGCACTTTCTGCCATTGAACCCTCTCGCATAGATCTGACGATTGAAACCCTGGTTCGATTCAAGACGCGAAATTCGTTGTCGAGTATGAGTCAGGATCTGCCTCAGGGCACAGGCGTCGAGGCAGCGGCGGACTGGATTGCCGCGGAGTTTGGGCGCATCTCGACCGAATGTGGCGGCTGCCTCGAAGTGCGACGCGACACGTTTGTTGCCGATCCGGCCGCGGCCAACGGCAGTTCCTGGGCAGGACGCATTCCCAAGCCCACGCGCATGACCAACGTATACGCGATTCTGAAGGGAACTGACCCGGTCCAGTCCAAGCGCATGTACCTTGTGACCGGTCACTACGACTCTCGGAACACCAACGTCCTGGATGCTGAGGGCTTCGCTCCCGGCGCCAACGATGATGCGTCCGGCGTTGCCGTCTCTCTGGAGTGCGCACGGGCGCTGAGTCGCTTGCACCTGCCCGCTACCGTCGTCTTTGTGGCCGTGGCGGGCGAGGAGCAGGGGTTGGTGGGTTCGGCTCACCTGGCGCACCTCGCCAAGGACCAGGGCTGGCAGCTCGAAGCTGTGCTGAACAACGACATCGTGGGTGGAAACACGACACCCGGCGACAAGTTGCAGATGAAAGATCGCGTACGGGTCTTCTCCGAAGGCGTGCCGGTGGCGGCGACCCCGGAACAGGCGCGCCGCATTCGAGCGCTGGGAGGGGAGAACGATTCTCCCAGTCGCGCCGTTGCCCGGTTCATGCAAAGCACCGCCCATACCTATTTTCCCGATTCGTCCGCCACTCCATTCACTGCATTTCTCGTCTCGCGGCCCGATCGCTATTTACGCGGCGGTGACCATAGTTCCTTCAACCATGAGGGGTTCGCCGCCGTTCGGCTGACCGAATGGCGTGAGGACTTCAATCATCAGCATCAAAATGTAGTCCAGCCACCCGCCGGTTCCAGCGATCCTGTTCTAGGCGATCTCAAGGAATTTGTAGACTTCAACTACGTGGCGAAGGTTGCCCGCCTGAATGCTGCTACGCTGGCTTCCCTGGCGGCCTCACCCGGCCAGCCGGCCAAGGTATCAATCCAGACCGAAAAGCTGGAAAACGGCACCACGCTGCGCTGGGAATCGGCTCCCGGTGCTGTCGATCATTACGATCTAGTCTGGCGGGAAACCACGGCTTCCGACTGGCAGTATGTGCAGCCAGTAGCTTCACAGGGCACAGGCGCGCCGATCACAATCACCGTGCCGATCTCCAAGGATAATGTGATTTTCGGCGTGCGGGCCGTCGATGCTGCCGGCCACCAGGGACTGGTAGTTGTACCTTGAGGGTTGTCCCAAAAGGAACTCGACCGAAACTGAGGGTGCCCACCGAATGACACATTCCTGCTGAACGATTTACCCTGCATCTATGGCAAGGATGGGCGCCACGCCGTTTGCTCTTCCCGACTTTACCGGCGCCACGCGCCGTCTGGTCCTGGTCAACCTGGTTTCTTTTTTTGTCTTGCTGCTGGCTCAGTTGGCAGACAAGAGCCTCTACGCGTGGATCTCCATTCATTGCGTCATGGTGCCGCAGGCGTTTCTCGACGGCTGGCTATGGCAGCCACTGACATACAGCCTTGTCCATCTGACGCTCGTGGGAACGCTGTTCGAACTGTTGTCGCTGTGGTTTCTCGCTAGCTTTCTTGAGGCGGGACGAGGTTCCACCTGGGTCACAGGCCTCTACGCGGTTTCGGTATTGGGGACGGCCCTGGCCGCCGTCGCGTTGTATGTCGTTGGCGACAAGATGGGTTTCCCCATCGAGCAGATTCCGCTGTACGGCTGCATGGGCGGTATCTTTGGAATGCTGATCGCCGTGGGCATGCTGTTCGGCGACGTCCAGTTCCTGCTTTTCTTCACCATCGCGGTGAAGGCGCGCTACATGGCTGCCATTTACGCGCTCATCACGTTTGCCATGCTGTTTGGCCAAAACCGGCTCGCGGCATTTGCCCAGCTAGGCGGTGCCGTGGCTGGAATCCTCTACATCCGCCTGGCACCACGGCGTGGTTTCGCCTTCCAAGTCAGCGAACGGATGTACGGCGTGCGCAACGCGTGGTACCGCTGGAAGCGCCGGCGCGCCGCACGCAAATTCGAAGTCTATATGCGGAAACAGGGACGCACGGTTCGCCTCGACAGCCGCGGCCGTCAGATCGACGAAGATCCCGATGACAAGAGTCGCTGGAACTGAGGCAGCAGCCATTGAGCCTTTCCAGGCTCAGGTTCGCACAGCGAACTAACCTGGCCAAGGGCCGATCAGGCTGCGGTCCCGTCATCGACTTTGCGCTCTGAGACAGCTTCATCTCGAGGCTCATCGAGATTGCCTTCCACAACGGATTCGGTTCGCTCCAGCTCAGGACTCGGATGGTGCTGACGAATCGCTTTGCTGGTATCGTCGTGCCCCGGCGCGACTGGTAATCCGCCGAGGTTCGGTTGCAACCGCCCGACCTCAGTGAACTTGGCGATCTGCTCTTCGGCAATATCGTCAACGACCCTGCCCGATCCATCGCGCACATTGGCATTCTCGTCATCCTGGAGCAGGTTCACTTTCAGAGCATCCACTTCTTCATCGGTACTCGCGTCGAGTTCGTCAAAATCCTGCGCCAAGTCTCCCTCGACGACAACGGGGTCATCGTCGGCTCCGCCAGTGATAGCCTCCAGGCGATCCAAAGTCGTCTCAGTTGCGACGTCCTCGTCCGAGCCGATCGTTTGGTCCTCTTTGCCATAGACCGAGCTTTCGTCCAGATTCACCTCGTTGCGGGTACTTTGCTTTGCTTGAGTGCCCTTGATTTGATCTGCCTTGTTACTGGATGTCTTCGTCGCCATATCCTGTCCTTTGATCGAGTCGCCGCAGGCCAATTCGTGCCGGCAGCGGTTTAAAATGTCCGGTTTCTATGCCCGCCGCCTGAGAATGTCACCGTCAAGCCCACGAGTGCTGTCAGTGTTGTCTGATGCGCCTAGAGGCAATTCAGCACCCTTCCGGATCTGGCAGAAGCCTGAATTTCACCGGCTCCAGGCATTGCCCGAGCCTCGCCGAGTATTCCACTCTCAGTGACAACCCAACATCCAAATCCTCGCGTCCAATGCCTGAATTGAACTGGACCGGACCGGGGATGGGGTTGCCGGATCCTGCGGCTGGTTGGCGTACAATCTCCTCTGAAATGTCGAACAAACTTGCTTTTGTTTTTCCGGGACAAGGTTCGCAGGCCGTAGGCATGGGTCGCGATCTTGTCGATCACTTTCCTCTTGCCGCTCAAACCTTTGCCGAGGCGGATGAGGCGCTCGGCTTTCACATCTCCAAACTCTGTTTCGAAAGCCCGGAAGAAGATTTGCGCCTGACGGAAAACACCCAGCCGGCCATCCTGACGGTAAGTGTGGCTGCCTGGCGAGTACTCGCCAGCAAAGGCGTGGAACCTTCGCTAGCGGCAGGGCACTCTCTGGGAGAATGGTCGGCACACGTGGCCGCCGGTACGCTCGGTTTTGCGGATGCGGTGCGGGCTGTAAAAGCGCGCGGCCGCGCCATGCAGCAAGCGGTTCCGGCCGGACAGGGCGCTATGGCCGCCGTGTTGTCGCTCGAAGCGGCTCAGGTCGCCGAGGCATGCGCAGAGGCCGCTGCCGAAACAGGCCTGACCGTGGCAGCGGCCAATCTGAACTCGCCGGGCCAGACCGTCATTTCAGGCGCTCTCGCAGCAGTGGAGAAAGCATCCGCGCTGGCTAAGGCAAAAGGTGCGCGGCGCACCGTCATGCTTCCCGTGAGTGCGCCGTTCCATTGCACTCTCATGCAACCAGCCCAGGACGAAGTGGCGCGGGTGCTCGATTCCATCACGCTGTCTGATCCGAAGATCCCCGTGGCGGCCAACGTCACAGGCAAGCTCGTGAAGACGGCTTCGGCAGCCCGAGACGCGCTTATCCGCCAGGTGACGGGAACCGTGCGCTGGGTCGATTGCGTGCAGGCGTTGATGGGCGCAGGCGCAGGGATCTTTATCGAAGTAGGGCCGGGCAAGGTGCTTTCAGGCCTGCTGCGGCAGATTGATTCCGAGCAAAGGGCACTGAACGTCGAGGACTCTGCGAGCTTGGAGAAAACTCTGGCAGAGTTGGGCTCGTCGACGACTTAGCACTCAATTTCGGCTCGGCTGCTGACGATCGCGTGGGGGATTTGTGGTGCCACACCCTTTTTGTGGAAACGCACAAAAAGGGATGGAAGGTTCTGTTAACGGCTTGATTTATGTGCTGTGGCACGCGTCCGCACCAGATCAATCGAGCCTACGGCCCCAAATAAAGTTCAACCGGCGAGAAGCCCAGTTGACGCGTCTTCGGATCGAAGTTCAAGAACATGGCCTTGCTCTTCAGCCCATTCATGCGAATGCCGACCAGCAGCACGTTACCGGACATGCGCGCGGCCACAATCTTGTGGCTTTGGATCGATCCATACTCGTTCTCAGAACTGTTGGGGCTCCAGTCCTGCTGAAACCGCGTGAACGGATAGGCGGCATTCTTGTCAGGATGCTTTTGCCAATCTGCATCGTGGATCCAGATCCCGTAAGCATCTGCGAGATCATTCTTCTCAACATCGGTCAAAAAATGGTTGATGGTTGATCTGCCGCGCAGATGATCCATCCAATTCCAGGGCCAGTCGACGGGCCTGCCCGAGATCAGCCAGAACCCGATCAGCAGAACGAACAGGCCACCCAGCACTCCCCAGAAAAGTTCACGGCGATGGCGGTCGCGAACGGCGTTAAACGCTGGTGCGTCGAGCAGGGTCATTAGGCAGACACCTCGTGGTTAGAATACGGCACCGGCATTGGTCAGAGGTTGTGAACAGTGAACAGCCGTCGCAGGGGCAACACCCCTGAAGTCTTAGACACCGATGAGCGCTCTGCAGTTCCCCACTGCTCTTGAATGACCATACACAACTGTCCTCGGCCATGGCATCACTTCCTCACAGGCCCCATTCACTCGTCCCGGCTGTACGTGTTCCGATCTTTCTCACGCTGGCGCTCCAGGGCCAGTTCGATGAGCCGAGTGATGAGTTCTTTGTACGGAATGCCGGTCGCCTCCCAGAGTTTTGGGTACATGCTGATCTGGGTGAAACCGGGCAGGGTATTGACTTCGTTCAGATAGATCTTCCCCTTGCCACCGGGCTCCATCAGGAAGTCGACACGAGCCAGTCCTGACAGATCGCAGGCTCTGAAAGCGGCCACCGCCATCTCCCGGATTTCCTTGCTTTGATTCCTCGTCACCTTTGCGGGAATGACGGGGACAGAACCTTCCGACAGGTACTTGGCTTCGTAGTCATAGAACTCTTTGCCGGGGATGATTTCGCCCACAACGCTCGCGCGGGGCTGGTCGTTGCCGAGTACCGCTACCTCGAGTTCGCGCGCCTTGGCTTTGTTGCCTCCCACGCCCTGCTCCACGACAAGTTTGCGATCGTATTTGGCGGCCAGATCGAGCGCTGGCCCTAGTTCCTTACGGTCATGCGCCTTGCTGATCCCAACGGAGGAACCGAGGTTGGCCGGCTTCACGAAAAGCGGGTATTTCAGGGCTGCCTCGACTTGCGCGATGGCTTTGCGCGGCGACTTCTCCCAATCCGTGCGCAGCAGTGTGACGTGTTTCACGATCGGCAGTCCAGCCTGGGCAAACAGGCGCTTCATCACGTCTTTGTCCATGCCCGCGGCGGACCCAAGAACCCCCGAACCTACATAAGCGATCCCGGCCAGTTCGAATAATCCTTGAATCGTGCCGTCTTCTCCAAAGGTGCCGTGCAGCACGGGGAACACGACATCGAGCGATTGGCCACCCAGCGCAGCGTGGCTGTCGAGCGCGCCTTGGCCTGCCGGCGTGAGCGACGAAGCCTCACTCGAGGCAGTTGCCGGCTCTGGCGCGAGAATGGCCGGCTGCCCCTCGGCAAGCACTCGCGCTCCGGGAGTTGCGGCCGGATCGCCCGCCCGCTTTCTAGTCGGCTTAGGACTGGCGTCGTCTACCGAAGGAGCGAGTTGCGGAGTGCTCGCGCCCTCCAGCAGCCCATGGGCAGCGTTCGCGGTAAGCCAATGTCCGGCCTTAGTAATGCCGATCGGTACCACTTCAAACTTCTTTCGATCGATCGCTTTTAAGATTGAGGCTGCCGACAACAGCGAAACCTCATGTTCGCCGCTGCGGCCACCAAACAGAATGCCTACACGTAACTTTTTGGCCATTTTTCTTGATCACCACTGCGCTGCACGCACAGCCGTCTTCAGTGTAGAACCCTTTACAGGATCTTCTTGCCAAAGGCTGAGCACGCCAGTTCAACCGCAAGGTCGGCGGTGCGGTTATGTTCGTCGATCACCGGGTTGACCTCGACAATTTCAAAGCTGAGTAGTCGTCCGTGATCGGCGATAATTTCCATGGCCAGGTGCGCCTCGCGATAAGTCGCGCCGCCCCGAACCGGAGTGCCGACTCCAGGCGCATCTTCTGGGTCGATCCAATCCATATCCATCGACACGTGATAGCCGGCGGTCCCGCGCCCTGCGGCACGCAGCGCCTCTTCCACCACGGCACGCATACCACGCTCGTCAATATCGCGCATGGTGTAAACCTCCGCCACGCCGGCGCGACGAATGTTCTCGCGTTCGGCGGCGTCGATGTCGCGTACTCCGATCAGCACCGTATTCTCCGGCGCGATCTTGGGCGAATATCCGAAGAGATTGCCGAGCGCCTCAGGCCCCAACCCCAGCAGCGCAGCCAGCGGCATCCCGTGTACGTTGCCCGAGGGTGAGGTTTCGGGGGTGTTGATGTCGGAGTGGGCATCGATCCACAACACGCCAATCTTCTGCCCCTTGCGGCGATAAAACTCGGCCACGCCGGAGATGGAGCCGGCTGCGAGCGAATGGTCACCCCCCAGCACCAGCGGCGTCATCCCTTCTTCCAGCGTTTTGATCACTGCTTCGGCGGTACGGGTACACGTATCAGCGATCTGTTGCAGGTAGCGGGCGTTCTCATTTCCGGAGGATTGGGTTTCAGCGATTTCCACGCGAATGTTGCCTGCGTCGGTCACGGAGTGACCAAGCGCCTCGAGCCGCGCTTCAAGTCCTGCCACCCGTACGGCGGACGGACCCATATCTACGCCCCGGCGGCTGGCCCCCATGTCGAGTGGAACTCCGATGACTCCGATGCGCCGCGGCGGCAGCGCCTGTGTCCCGCTGTGCGGCAAAACTGCGCCGCTGGTCGAACCTTCAGTAAAATCTGCCATTTTGAAACTGCTCCCTTGAGGTCTTCATGCGCGGTTACGTCGCGAGAAAGACGCATGAGCATAGTAGCCGCCCGACCGCAGTTCCGGCACCGCTTTGTACACCAAAGATGTTCGGCCAGTGCCCCAAATTGGCTATTACTCAAGATTTTTAGGCGTGTAGTATAGAAGGGCAGATTTCGATAAATATTCTGGCCTCACAGGTTCTCGGCGTTCTGTTTAACCGGGGCTTTGACGGAATGTTTGCGCGGTACGAGAGGACGGGCGCGGAACGTGGCTCGATCGGATCATTCCCGATGAGAGAGTGCTTGCTTTTAGTTGCGATGCTTCTCGGATGGTCGTCGGTATCACTGCGCGCAGAACCTGCCCCTCTCAAAAACCTCGCTGCCGTGACTGCCCTGACCAACGCCGAGGCCGGTCATGCGTTCCCCGTCGCCTTCGAAGCGACGGTCACGTATTTTCGCGACTACGAGAAGACGATGTTTGTACAGGATGGCGACGCTGCCATCTATGTACAGGCGACGACGCCCCTGAAGCTACTTCCCGGCGACCGCATTTTGGTGCGCGGAACAACGCGTCCGAGTTTCAGGCCGTTCGTGCTCTCCAGCGATATCACCCTGCTTCGTCACGGCGCTGCTCCTGATGCGGTGCCGGCCAGTTTTGAAGATCTGATCCACGCCAGATTGGACTGCCGGCGCGTCAAAGTGCGTGGCATCGTTCAGACCGCGGACATTTCATTGAGTTCAGGCGTTCGTAGCACCGTCCTGCAACTCTTCACCGACGGCGGCGAAATCGACATTGTGATGGACAGCGATAATGCGAGTGCCCTGAGCAGTCTGCTGGACGCTGAAGTCGAAGTAACCGGCGCCGTCTCCGGCCGATTCGACGGAAAGATGCAGATCACGGGCGTCGTGCTCCATGCGCCCAGCCTTGCGGACCTCAAGATCGTGAAGTCCGCCGCAGCCAACCCATGGGGACTTCCGATCACGCCCATGGACCAGATCCTTTCTGGCTTCAAGGCCCATCACGTGGCACAAAGAATCCGCGTTCAAGGTACGGTCACGTACTACCAGCCGGGTTCAGCTGTAGTGCTGCAGAACGGTCCCCTCAGCCTGTGGATTAGCACTCGGATGCGGAATGACCTTCAAGTGAACGACATTGCGGATGCCACCGGCTTCCCGGACGTTCATGACGGTTTTCTGAAATTGACCAGTGGCGAGTTTGAGACCACGCATGCGCGGGCACCGATAAAGCCGCAGCCTGTAACCTGGAACGATCTTTCCCTCAGCCATAACATCTTCGACTTGGTTTCGATTGAAGGCAAGGTCGTGACCGCGATGCGCGAGTCGGGGCAGGACGAGTACGTGATCATGGCGGGAAACAACGTCTTCTCGGCCATCGTGCGCCATCCTGCGCAGATCAGCCTGGCACCTGCACCACTTCCCCCGTTGAAGCAGATTCCGGTGGGCTCGACGGTGCTCGTCTCGGGCGTATGCATTCTCGAAGATTCGAATCCCTTCAACTCCCAGGTGCCGTTCGACATTTTGATGCGTTCCTTCGATGACATCACGGTTGTTGCCAAACCAGCATGGGTTTCTGTTAGCAACCTCGTCCGGCTGATGAGTTTGCTCATTGCGATGATGCTGGCAGTCTTCGCGTGGGGATGGACTCTGCGACGAAAAGTCTTCCATCAGACGGCTGCTCTCGCTCGCCAGTCGGCAAATGAAGCCGCGCGAGAGCGTCATTCTGCCGAGTTACAGCGCCGCCGCAGCCGCATCCTCGAAGACATCAACGGCACCCGCCCGCTGGCCGAAATCCTCGAGGAAATCACGAGCCTGGTTTCTTACCAGTTGAAAGGGCCACCATGCTGGTGCGAGATCACCGATGGTGCGCGTCTCGGCATTTACCCGGCAAATGTTAAACACCTGCATGTCGCCAGTGACGAAATTCGGTCTCGCTCCGGTCCGCCCCTTGGAACCTTGTTTGCCGCATTTCTTGTACCTATCAAAGCCGACGGGGAAGAGCACGAGTTCCTGACGGTAGGAGCACAATTGGCGACCTTGGCCATCGAAACGCGCCGGCTCTACACCGACCTCGTGCGCCGTTCAGAGTTTGACCTGCTGACCGACATCCACAACCGCTTCTCGCTGGAAAAACAACTGGATACGCTCATCGGCAATGCCCGTGAACATGCGACGACCTTCGGCATCGTCTATGTCGATCTTGACGAATTCAAGCAGGTGAACGATCTATACGGGCACCGCGTAGGCGATCTTTATCTGCAGGACGTAGCCTTGCGCATGATGCGCCAGCTGCGTGCAAGCGATGTGCTCGCCCGCCTCGGCGGCGACGAATTTGCTGCCCTGATGCCCGCCGCGCGCACCCGGGCCGAAGTTGAAGAAATCGCTCAACGGTTGGAAGCCTGCTTCAAAGATCCATTTTCGATTGATGGCTATGTGCTGCGCGGGTCGGCGAGCTTTGGTATTGCGCTCTATCCCGAGGATGGCGCCACCAAAGACAGCCTGCTCAGCGCCGCCGACGCGTCAATGTATGTGGCCAAGCACACCAAACGACCCGTGGTGATACAGCCCATGCAAGCTCGCGCGCGAGGCCCCAGAGCCGTTTCGTAAACGTTCAAGTCAAGATTGTCTTCGCGTTCCACTCAAATGCAACTGCACTTCATCAGCGAACGTGCAGCTGCGAGATAGAAAGCTTACCCTTCACCATTTCCGCCTTGCGCCAGCTGCTCTTGTCGTTCAGCGCTACCCAGCGCCGTTCCTCGCCTCTATAGTGCCAATCCTTGTCGAGTTGGAAGTAGATCAGCAGGCCGCTCGACTCCAGAATGTTGAGAATGCTGTTGTCGTGCGAATTCTTCTCGTCGAAATCGGTCGAGGCGCTCTGTCCCATTTCGGAATAAATCTCGTTCAATTCAAACAGCAGTGCATTGACACCGTCGTCCATGGGCTCGACGTTGAGCCCGATGCGCTTGGCTTCACGCAGCGTGATGGGGTAGTTGTGCGACGGGTAACCTGAATTGAGAATGTTACTGATTTCGCGCGCGCGGAGAGCATCGTCCATGTGATACGACAAGATCTCTTCGCATATCCGCGTGGAGAGAGCACTGGAGCGATCGACCGCGCCGATCACCAGCGGATGCACAAAGGGAAACAACGCCTCGTATGGATTAGCGGTTGAATCCTTAGCTTGCTCCGTCCATAAGCGGATGACGCGCAAAAGCTCGTCGTTACTAACGCTAACCCGGTCGTTGTCGCGGTCGATTGGCGACAGGTCGTGCGTGAGCGAAGTGTCGACCGCGGACAAGTGTGCCAAGGGGCCCATCAGGATCCGATCCGCGCCAAGCGCCAGCATGGTGACTGCGGACTGGCATTCCAGCGGCGCGAGCACTGTAAGATGCTTCACGTAGCGGCGCAGCAGGTTGACCATCCGCAGGGCAGCCTGGCCTGAACTTCCATCCGATTTCATGAATAAAGACAGGCGTTCAAGGTTACCCGTTGCACGCAGCAGGGCGTAAAGACCCGCCACATCGTTCTGACAGATAGCACCCTTGGTCGAATTCCAGTAAATGAAAACAGGCTCGCCGAGAGCGGCGGACAGCCGGTTGATCACAGGCTGGGTGCGTTCCATGAGGACTGGGGGCTTATGGTAATACTGTTCACTTAATTATTCTGATGGCTTTTCGGATGTTGATGCTGGCAAGTATGGGAGCATGTCTCGGGCGCAGCGGGAAGTT
>CZKL01000309.1_pt1 | contig 19137 bp, 16 predicted proteins | sample 1122441 | NCBI WGS metagenome assembly CZKL01 (sample SAMEA3539301, study PRJEB10725) | soil metagenome | biome: tundra; feature: field; material: soil | place: USA | collected 2010-05 | depth 0.15 m
GAATCGACGAGCAGCCGCCATTTATGCGGGCATCATACGTCAACATGCGCAATTACTTATGACGCTGTGTTTAGATGAGATTTTGGCGAATCACAAGTAAAACTTATCGCTATTCTTGTCTAGTTGCTACCTTTATTTATTGACGCATCCTTAGAATGGAAAGTACGCGCCCTGTGCAACTCCGAAACACCGACCTGAAGCTTCGGGTTCCCCTCAAGGCCCTGCTGCACGAGTGGAACGTGACACACGCGGCGGAGCGCATCCATCTAAGCCAATCCACCATGGGATGCAAAAGAAGCGTGGTCGCAGTAACTGCGGATATACTTGCTCCTGTTTGTCGAAGTCACGTGGACTATAGGGCAGCGTGAGGATCGCTGTTGTGGATCAGAGTCGCGCCGCCCTGAAGGCTCGGAAGAACTGGATAGAGTTTGACGTGCGTGACTCTGTCAGTTCCAGCGAGTCTGTGACGAAGAAAAACCTAAGACCGTGGTGTCCAGGTCGAGAAAGCGGGTGATCGCGTGAACCCTCTGCAAGAGTGGTTAACGGAAGGGCCACTCATAACCGATGGCGCTTGGGGAACAGAGTTGCAGTCACGCGGCCTGCTCCCTGGCACAACACCGGACACGTGGAATCTAACTCATCCCGAAGATGTGGCAGCGGTGGCGCGCTCCTATGTCGAAGCGGGCAGCCAGGTCATCCTGACCAACACTTTTCGAGCCAATGCGGTCGCAATGGACTTCGTCGCCGGGACTGAGTTGGACGCAATCAACCGCGCCGGGGTAACCCTCTCAAGGCAGGCGGCATGTGGCGTGCTCGTGTTTGCCTCAATTGGTCCTACCGGCAAGATGCTGGCTTCGGGAGATATTGACGGCGGTGAGGTGTTTGCTGCCTTTGCCACGCAAGCTTGCTCGCTCGCGGCTGCGGGAGCGGATGCATTGCTGGTCGAGACGATGAGTGACATTGAAGAGGCCCGCCTGGCCGTCGAGGCGTCTCGGCGCACGGGACTGCCGGTCATCGTCTCGTTCGCATTCAACTCGGGCAAGAACAAGGACCGCACGATGATGGGTGCGACCCCGGAGGCTGTTGCGATTGCGATGGTCGAGGCGGGGGCGGACGCAATTGGCGCAAACTGTGGCGTAGGAATAGAGTCTATTGTGCCCATCTGCCGCCGATTGCGTGCGGCTTGTGATCTCCCGGTCTGGATCAAACCGAACGCGGGGCTACCCGTGGTGGAAGGGACAGCCGTTCATTATTCCACGTCAGCAGATTCCTTCGCTTCGCATTACGCGGCCTTGCGCGAAGGGGGGGCTGCGTTTGTGGGGGGATGTTGCGGCTCGACGCCGGAATTTGTTCGCGCCATGGTAAGCGCGCGCCGCGCCATATCGTGATTTGCCGCGAAGATCTGCTTGTCGACATGATTGACGAAGTTGCGTTTGCTATGGACAAGACTCCCTATTCAAGTGGATGTTCGAATGCCGTGCCTAGGATCGCAGTGATTGCGTGCTCCGTGTTCCAGCGCGAGATAACGTTGCACACTCGCGGCGCGAATCACATTGCGCAAATCCGTTATCTTGAGATGGGTTTACATGAGCAGCCGGGACTGCTTCGTTCCACGTTGCAGGCTACTCTCAACGAACTCGATGAACAAACAGACATCGAGGCGGTGGTGCTGTGCTATGGGCTCTGTGGACTTGGGACGGTCGGTCTGGGTTCTTTGCATCACAAGTTCGTCATCCCCCGGGCTCACGATTGCATTACGGTATTCATGGGGAGCAAAGAGGCGTATGCGGAACATCAACGCAGGTGTGCCGCATGTTACTACTACACTCCGGGCTGGAATCGCGGGCTCCGTTTACCCGGACCCGAAGCACTAGAGGCCTTGCGCGCCGATCTATCGGCCAGATTCGATCAGGACGATGTCGAGTTTCTCGTTGAGACAACTCGCAGACAGTGGGCAATGCATGATTCGGCGACGTTCCTTGACCTCGACACAGAAGACGTTGCCGCCGACGTGGCTTACGCTCGAAGGTGCGCGGACTGGCTGGGATGGCAGTTTGAGCACATTCATGGCGATGCAATACTGTTGAGAGACTTGCTTTGGTGCAATTGGGATGCCGCCCGCTTTCAGATCATCGAACCCGGAGCAATACTGCGGCACGCACCGGATGAGTTCATCATGCGGTCGGAACCAGCGTCGGCGAAGGGGTCGAAAGCATGAGCGGGCGGCCGAGAATCTGGGTGGAACTGGAATCCGGCGAGATTCGCGAGATTGTTGCCGATCGCAATGATCGGTCGCTCGCTGACACACTTGCGGCACACGGATTCGCACTGAGCACGCGGTGCGGACAACGCGGGTTGTGCCGGGGATGTGAAGTCGAACTGCGCAAAGGCTCGCTCATTTCGGGTAGCGATATAGTCGCGGCTCCGGCAAAGGTAAGAGCGTGCCAGGCGCATGTTAGCCGGGATGTCTCCCTCTTTATTCCTCGTCGAGGATGCATCGAGAATAGTCCTGAAGTCAGCGACACGTTCGAAATCGCGATCCCTTATGCGTACCAACCTCTGTTCGAACCCCAGGCGGGCGGACGGGACACCGGCTTCGCAGTCGATGTTGGCACTACAACCGTAGTTGTGCTTTTGCTGGATCTGACGACCGGCAAGGTGCTATCGCGGGCGAGCGGATTGAACGAACAGATTCGCTTCGGGGACAACGTTATCACAAGGATCGATGCTGCACGCAGTCCAGAGTGTCTCCGTGCGATGCAGCGTGCGATTGCCGTCGAGACGATTCAGCCGCTGTTGCTGCGTGCCTGCGAGTTGGCCGGAAGACTGCCGGAGCGGATCGCCGGAGGATCGATTGCCGGTAATACGACTATGCTGCATCTTCTTGTGGGCGAAGACCCGACGCCGCTGGGAGTCGCGCCTTTTGTTCCCGGATTCATCCAAGGCAAGCGGATTGCGGCGGAGGCTCTGAATCTCAATGCCAAAGGTCTGTCGGGCGAGACACCGATTCAGTTGCTCCCAGGGATTGCCGCATATATCGGCGCGGATATCATTGCCGGGATCTTTGCCACCGGCATGACCTACGACTCAACTCCGAGCATGTTGGTCGACATTGGGACGAACGGGGAAATTGTGCTCCAGAGCGAAGGCAGGTTAACCGCATGTGCCACTGCCGCGGGACCGGCGTTTGAAGGTTGTGGACTGGGATACGGCGCACGAGCTCGCGAAGGCACAGTGAGCGAACTTAGCCTGACGCTTGATCCCTTTGGGTTCAAGGCCGAGACCATTGGACACGTGCCCCTTTCTCACGCCATCGGCTTGTGCGGATCGGCCTATGTGGATTTCCTTGCTACCGCCCGGCGCAGTGGTTTGTTACGTGCAGCAGGCAGGTTTGACGATAGAAGCTGGGAAAAAGTACCCCTTCAGAACAGGCTTAATAACGACGGCGAGATGGCGTTGATCCTGATGGAAAGCGGCGGTTCGAAGGCTCTGCGCATTAGCGAAGGAGACGTAGCGTTGTTGCTGCAGGCAAAGGCTGCAATCGGTGCAGGAATCGAGATCCTGCTGGAAATGGCGGGCATCCGCGCGGCTGATCTGGGGCGAGTTTACCTTGCTGGAGGGTTCGGGATGCACCTGAATGTCAGAAACGCGATTGCCATCGGGATGCTTCCCGGACTCCGCGAGGATCAAGTGCGCGTGGTTGGCAATACCGCGCTGGCCGGGGCCTTCATAGCTCTGGTGGACCGTGCGGCGCTCGAAGAAATGGAGTGTCTGAGGACCCAAGTGAAGACGGTCGAATTGACTTTAAAGAAGGATTTTGAAGACTGTTATATAGAACACCTCATGCTCCCATGAATGATTTTCCTGCCATCCCGCTACTGTTGGACCGGCCTTATGAAGGGATCCACGAACTCTACCTGTTAGAAGAACCGATGCTTCTCGCGGCGATCATGCGCGGCGATCGGGGCGAGGCGAGACACATCATCAACCACGTGCTCGTGCATATCTACAGCGCGGGGGCGGAACGAAGTGATTTGCTCAAAGGGTTGCTTCTGAAACTTGTGGTGATGATTTCACGGGCGGCGGTCCAGGCCGGCGCCGCGCAATCCGAGGTGCTGGGTTCGAACTTCCGTTTTCTCACCGATCTGGCAGAGATCGACGACGACGAATCGCTGGCCGCTTGGCTGCGCACCACTCTCGAACATGTTATCTCGACCATCGAGCGGCACAAGGATTTTACTCCTCCGCTGCTCGTCATCAAGGCGTTGGACTTTATGCGGCGGAACCTGCAGCGCAACATCTCGCGTGACGAAACAGCCCAGCATGTGGGGATCTCGCCCGGCCGATTCTCGCAGATACTCAAAGAGCGCACAGGACGCTCGTTTTCTGAATTGCTACGACAATATCGCGTGGATCATGCGAGCGATCTTCTGCGCACCACCGAGAAATCGATCGCGGAGATTGCAGATATTTGCGGATTCTGTGATCAGAGCTATTTCACCCGGGTCTTTCAGAACCTGAAAGGCCTGACTCCCAAGCAGTTCCGCGACACAGGCAGGCTCTGAGACTGACTTGAATTCCCAACCGCCTCAGCGGGCAATCATGCCCTGGGCTCGCGCTGAAGGACAGCACTGGCCGACCTTATGGGGAATTCCTGTAGCGAAGCATTGGCGGGCGCGAACCTAGAAAACACTAAAAAATAGTCCCAGATCACAAGATTGGGAACTCGGCGCTCGCTAGAATGACACCGTTATGGATGATCAACACCCGCTCACGCTGGCGATCATTGCCGGAAGACGAAAAGAAGTTCCCGAGCTTGTGCGGCAATGTCTCGACGCGGGCGAGAGTGCTGCTTCGATTCTAGAAAACCGCCTTGTGGCCGGGATGATGGTTGTCGGGGACCGTTTCAAACGGAACGAAATCTTCGTGCCCGAAATGTTAATCGCCGCGCGGGCCATGAAGGAAGCTCTCAAAGTTCTGGAACCCTCGCTGGTAGCTGCCGGAGTGAAGCCTGAACACACTGCGATCATCGGGACTGTGGAGGGCGACCTGCATGATATCGGCAAGAATCTCGTTGCAATGATGTGGAGGGGGGCAAACGTCGATGTGATCGACCTTGGTGTCAACGTGCCAACTGCCAGATTCATCGAAGCGGTAAAGCAGTACCAGCCCAAGCTGCTGGGCTTGTCGGCCCTGCTGACGACCACAATGCCCGCCATGCGGGATACAGTGAGGGCAATTCGGGATCAAGGATTGGTCGTCAAGATTGTGGTTGGAGGAGCCCCAATCACGCGCGAATTCGCACGCGAAATTGGCGCCGATGGGTACGCGCCGGATGCCGGATCTGCAGTGGATACGGCGATCGAATTGCTGAAAACAACTGCCGAAGCGAGTTGAGGAAGGAAAGCATTCATGCACTACAAGGCTCTTGCGATCGACGATCCTTCTGAACTTATCTTCGGTATTGCGCCGCATCCCGTGTTAACCCGCAGTGGGATGGTGATCGGCGGAGGGACCGTTTATCCAGAGCTCAATTTTACCTTGCCGCCGATGCGCATTGATGCGGAAACCATGCCGGAAGTGCGCCGCAATTATCAACAGATCATTGAGGGATCGCTGCGGCGCGCCGCGGACCTGAACGCGCCTGGGGTGGTGATTGAATTTGAAACGTTGCCGCCGATGACGAAAAATCCTGCCTGGGGATTGAACATCGCGGAGATATTACTCGAAGGGATGCAGAAGGAGGCGGAGCGCTCCGGCTTGAAGAGTGTGCTGCGGATGACGCCCAACGACAACAGGGAGTTTGACCGGCCGCCCTTGATGCGCCGCGGAGAGTACTGGGATGCGATGTTAGCGCTCTTTGAATGTACGGCAGCCGCGGGCGCGGAGTTGCTCAGTATAGAATCTGTCGGTGGTAAAGAACTGCACGATGAGGCGTTGGTCAACGGTGATTTGGCGGGCAGTCTTTTTTCCCTTTGCATTCTCGGCGTGCGCGACATGCGATTTGTATGGACGAACCTGCAGCGTGTTGCCGAGAAGCACGGAGTGAAGTGCGCGGGTGACACCGCGTGCGGGTTCGGGAACACCGCGATGGTGTTGGCCGAGCAAAAGATGATTCCGCGCGTATTTGCCGCTGTCGTCCGCGCGGTTACGGCTGTGCGAACCCTGGTTGGCTACGAGTGCGGCGCGGTGGGGCCCGGCAAGGACTGCGGCTATGAGAATCCGATCCTCAAAGCTATCACGGGCTTTCCGATGGCGATGGAGGGCAAAACATCGGCCTGCGCGCATTTGAGTCCGATGGGAAATCTGGCCGCCGCCTGCTGCGACACCTGGTCCAACGAATCCGTACAAAACATCAAGCTCCTTGGCGGCATGGCGCCCACTTGCTATATGGAGCAGCTGGTGTACGACTGCCGATTGATGAACACCGCTCGCAGAGACGGAGAGAGATCCGCGCAACAACTCCAACGATGGATGGTAGAGTCCGACGAGGCATCCGACCCTCAAGCATTTATCCTTTCGCCGGAGTCCTGTGTAGCTTTGGCGAGGGTCATCGTGAACAGCAGTTCGCACTATCATGCCGGCGTGGCGGTCGCCCGCAAGGCCATCGAACTGTTGTCTGGCGCGTACAGCCAGGGAAAGCTGTGTATCGAGCCCAACGAAGTCTCCTGGTTCGATACGATGCGAGACGACCTGGATGAATTGCCCGACAGTGAGTCGGATTTCATCGCGCAACAACTCGCCCGGGCCGATCGCTCGAGATTCCTGCCCGAAGAATACGATCTGCAATCCGAATAAGATCCCAATCGAGGACCAAGTCATGAAACTCGCTTTCACGTTGTTTGCCGCAGTTGTGATGTACCGCATCAGTGCGGCTGAATTTGGTGCGGGACACTTATGGCTGTTGAATTTTTCGCCTCTGGCGTCCGTAGCCCTGTGCGGCGCTGTGATCTTTCCACGAACGGTAGCATTGCTTTTGCCGCAGTTCATTCTGCTGGTGTCTGATGTTGTGCTGAACGCTCACTTAGGCGCGCCATTTGTCACCGCCGAAATGCTTCCGCGTTACGCGGCGCTGATGCTGATCGCGGTGCTCGGCCTGCGGTTGAGGGAGTGTCGCGCAGCCGGGCCCTTTCTCTTCGCGAGCGTGGCCGGATCGACCGGCTTTTATCTCATTACGAATACGGCGTCGTGGCTGGGCAGTCCCGGGTATGCCAAGACCGCTGCTGGGTGGAGCCAGGCTCTTATTGTTGGCTTGCCAGGTTATCCGCCAACATGGCTATTCTTTCGCAATTCACTCGTCAGCGATGCATGCTTTACGGCGGCGTTTCTCGGCATTCTGACACTTGCAAGACGGACAAAGACGGCGGGTGAAAACATGGCGGCTTCGGATTGCCTCGACGAGAGACCAGCGCCGCAACAGGCATGAGAGAGTATCGAGATAGGGTTCCGCTGCGGAACTTGGAATGGGGATGCCAATGTCAGAAGAGATGACATCTTTGGAGAGATGCCTCGCGACGATCCGGCTGCAAGCGCACGATCGGGTTCCGGTGGACTTGCACAACTTTATGATGACGGTGGCGGATGTAAATTTGTCCCCCGCGAGCCTCTTTCAGAATGGGCATCTATTGGGAGAGGCACAGGTTGCTGCCTGGAAAAGATTTGGGCATGACATGATTTTGGTGGAAAACGGCACCGGTGCGCTTGCCCAGGCTTGCGGATGCGCCGTAAGCTACCTGCCTGGCAGCGCTCCGGTGATCGAAGGCCACCTGCTCGAGGATCTGTCCCAGGTGTCGCGCTTAAAGAAACCCGACCCCTGGAATTCTCCGTTGTGCAGGGCTGTGATTGAGGCCACTCGATATGTGCTCGATCAGATTGGAGACCGCGTCTTTGTCGTGGGCCGAGCCGATCAAGGACCATTCAGTCTGGCTTGCATGATTGCTGGAGCAGAGACGTTGATGACTGAGATGGCAATGGGCGATAACGATGAGCAGATCTTTGAACTGCTGGAGTATACGAGCGACGCCTTTATTCTTTACGCGCAAATCTTCAAGGAGATGGGATGCCCTGGAACCTCGGCCGGCGAGGCACAGGGTTCTCCGGACGTAATCTCTCCAGTGATGTACGAGAAATACTGCCTTCCCTACGCCAAAAAGATTGTGCATGCCCTGCAAAGCGATGATTTCGTTCTTTCCTATCACATCTGCGGTAACACCTCGAAAATCGTCGATCGAATGGCCAAGACGGGGGCTCGAATCCTCGAGATCGACTACAAATGCGACAAATCGATCGCTAAGAGAGCCGCGACGGGAGTGGCCACACTTCTTGGCCCCATCGATCCGAGCGGAGTATTACATGACGGTTCACTCGAGACTGTCGAGACGGCCTGTCGAACGGCTATCGAGGAATTGGCGCCGGGCGGGGGATTCATCCTCGGGCCGGGCTGCGCCTTGCCTCGGACCACGCCCCCCTGGAATATCGATAAACTGGTGGAATGCGCCAGGATTTACGGTCAATACTGAATTCCGATTACGTCATGACGATGGAGACGTGCTCCAGACGGCATGTCTGGAGGATCATCGAGCTGTATTCAGGATTCGTGCCGGGTGGCATAGCTGTCTTGCGAAGTTCGCAAGGCGGCTTTTTTGTCGATTCGTAATCGATCCTTGGGTTGGCCAGCCATTCGCTGCCAATGTCTCTCGAATCTACGCGGCTAACCATCTCTGATTGATGATCTAATATTGTTTGGAGGGCTGAAGGCTATACACAAGCGAAAGGTCGAGGAAACGAATGGAGAATTACACCGGATGACGATCGAATTCGAACAGTTCTCTTCGTCCTTAAAAAAGACCGTTAGTATCCCTGATAAGGTGACCGAGCTTCTCCGCGGGATGATCTTATCCGGGAAGTGGCGCCCCGGAGACCGGATTGTCGAAACGAAAGTGGCCAGGCAATTGGGCATTGGTCAGCCCACGATAAGAGAAGCTTTAGGCAAACTCGAAGAGGCAGGCCTCGTACAGCGTTATCCCAATAGCGGTTGCAAGGTGACACAACTCTCGGAAGAAGAGCTCGGTCAGATGTTCAGGGTTCGAATCGAACTGGAATGCCTCGCCGTGGAACTGGCTACCGAAAGCAGCGATCCGCGTAAGGGGTCGAAGCTGAAATCGGCGTTTGCGAAGCTTGAAAAAGCTGCTCGCAAATGCAAGCTCGATGAATACTACCGAGCCGATTACGAGTTTCACCAGACGATCTGGCAATTAGCCGGGAACAGATTTCTGGAGAAGGCGCTCTCGCAGGTCGTCATTCCGCTGTTCAATTTAGCCATCCTTGGGATACTGGCCAATCGGAATATGGACTTTGTGAGTGACGCGAAGGAGCACGGACGACTTGTCGATGCGATTCTGAAAGCCGACAAGGAACATGCGCGTCAAAATGCCCGAACTGTGCTCAATGAATTCCTGCATCGAGGCTTGGCAGTTGTGCACGAAGGCGAGGCTGTCCCACATCCTCCGCGCGAATCCGTAAAGGGGAAGGGCATACCTCGGAAGGCCAGTCGCACAACCTGATTGAACCACTGCTAACCTGTCTGCTATGCGCTTTCGCCGTCGCCCTCGCAATAAAGATTAGGACGCACTGCTTCGCGAATGCGATGAAGCAGCGGGATCGCTTCTGGTCCATCCATCCAGTGATGGTCTTATTAAGTCCCAGTCATTCGCGCTACTTCGAGCAATACCTGCCTGAATAGCGACAATTAAAGTTTCCGGCGAAAGAATCGTTGACGCCGATCAACCTCCCGCACAGATCGATGAATTCCTGCCGTGCATAGCCCCAAAAAGCAGAGGCTCGACCAGCTGTTCGCTTGCGAGCGGAGACATCAGGTTCGGAAGGATACGGTTCAAAGGGTTCTCGGCGCCCCAGGGGACGGTAGATCTTTTCATGTCAAATTCCTTGAACTTTCCGCTTGACAAACATTTTTGCCGCGCTGTAGCTTCATCCCGACCAATGATAGTCATAAATCATCGATGAACGTTGCTCGTTGATTGAGTTTCCCCGAATCACAAAAAGTCAGCGAATAAGAATGGTGAAACAACTTTTGCCGCGATTCATGCGGAGGAAGTTCGAGTGGGTGGCGAGTGTCAGACGGATTTGAAATTACCAAAAAATCGTCTCATATCACAAGACACCTAGCCCGGAACTCCCTAAGGTATCAACAACGAATCGGCATCAGCGCCACGTTCATCAAGCTTTGGTTGCCTGAAGACGAAAGGGATTTCGCGATCTCACAAGATAATCCATTGACGCAGGCGAAATGGTAACGCAATTTCTTTGAGTGGCAAGATTATCAGCGCACGTCGCGCCGCTTAGAACGCGAAAGTCGCTGCAGGTCATTTCATATCCGGGACGGGATGCATAGGACGCCTGTTGTTCCGGAAAGGTGAAGGCCGATACGAATCGAGCGGGTCATTTGCGTTGAACCTGATGCGCCAGACTCACAAGAGAGGGGAATATGAGAATCAGATTTCCACGGAGACGCAAATTGTGCGCACTCGGTTTGCCCATCTTGAGCTTACTGTTTGCAATAGCCGTATTCCGAATCGCGTCGAACGCGCAATCGACAAGCGGCAGCTTGCATGGTACCGTGTCCGATACGACGGGGGCCGTTCTTCCTGACGCTACGGTTCAAGTCAAGAATCTCGCCAGCGGTCAGACCCGCACGGCGACCACTGACGGAAAGGGTTTCTACACTATCACAGATTTGGCTCCCGGGCACTACTCTGTGTTGACGTCCAAGTCCGGATTCGCGACAGCCGAGCGTCCGGATATCGAGCTGCAGGTCAGCCAGGACCTCGAGGTTGATAACTCGCTTGGTATTGGACAGAGCACAACGATTGTCCAAGTGACGACTGCGCCTCCGGTCCTGTCCACGGCGAGTGCAAGCCTGGATGAGACGATCGATTCCAAAGAGACGGTCGACTTGCCTTTGAATGGCCGCCAGTTTACTCAGTTGCTCCTCCTGGCCCCGGGAACGTCCCCTGTCGAAGGTGGACAGCAGTCGTTCTACACCATCTCCTTTGGAGCTGGCGGACTGAGCCCAGCCGTTAATGGGCAGCTAGGTGGGGAGAATGTGTTCCTCATCGACGGAATTCTGAACACGCATCCCTTCATCGAGTCATGGGCGATCAGTCCTCCCCCGGACGCGATCCAGGAAATCAAGAGCCAGAATCACGTTCCCGATGCGGAGTTTACTCTTTCGTCCGGCGCAATTGTCAACGTGGTTACCAAGACTGGCAGCAGCCAATTTCATGGCAGCGCATGGGAGTTCGTGCGCAACCAGAGCCTGGATGCAGCAACTTACTTCGACAATCTTTCAGGCTCTCCGAAACCTCCCTATACGCAGTATCAGTACGGGGGCACATTCGGCGGACCGGTCTTGCTGCCGTTCTACAACGGGCGAGAGCGAAACACGCATTTCTTCGGCTACTATGAAGGTTTCCGCTCAAACGAGGGCTACACTGCTTACACCAACGTGCCGACCAGTGCAGAGCTGGGAGGAGACTTCTCGGACCTACTCACCACGACCCAGGCAACCGACTCTAACAACAATCCACTCTTCGATGCGAATGGCAACGCGATCTATGTGGGGCAGCTTTACAACCCATTCACCACGACTGCGGGAGCTAACGGACAGCTTGTGCGTTCGCCCATTCCAGGAAACCAGCTAAGTAGTGTTCAAACGCCTAATGCCGCTGCATTGACATACCTGAAGGCCCTTTATAACTCGCCCAATTATGGACCAGGCGGCGATTCTTTTCCCAACCGTGTGGACACGGTGAGTCAGGTCACCCGGTCGAATCAATTCGGCGTCGGGGGTGATCACACGTTTGCGAATAACGACGTCGTATCAGGAAAATTCTTTTACTCGCAGCCCAATGAGATTGGACCCAGCGCGGTTAAGTTTGGGGCCGAGGACACCGAGAACCACGCCCGGGTACTTGCAACGTCGTACACTCACCTCTTCAGTCCGACACTCCTGATGACCGCCCACTATGGATACAGTTGGCTCTTCTATCAATACTCCAACCAGCCTGCCCCGTCTGGTCTTCTGAACGCGATCAACGGCGAGAATTTCGAACCGATTCAGAGCGGGCTTGACCTCGTTCCCCAAATCAGTATCGGGCCGCGCATCGGCTCTCCCAACGCTGGAGGTAGCTTTACCCAATACGGCATTGCGCAAGGGCCGATGCGGACAAATCAATTCAACGTAAATCTCGAGAAGGTGCTCGGTCAGCACACGATCAGTACTGGATTTCTTTTCCTGCATATCCACGCCTTCGATAACGGCTGGGGTTCGCAATTGAACTTCGATCAATACCCGACAGCAATTTCAAACTCGGCAGGTAATTACGTTACTAAACACAGCGTCATAAGTAATTGCGCATGTTGACGTATGATGCCCGCATAAATGGCGGCTGCTCGTCGATTCCATCCGTATTTTTATAAGGCATCGTGTTTAGTACCGGTGACGGGCTAGCCAGCATGCTCCTCGACTTGCCCTCTGCTTATGCCACGGACTTCGGCAACACCGCGGCTGACTTAACAACCAATTGGTACGGAGGGTACGTCCAGGATAAGTGGCAAGTTACGGGCAAGCTCAATATCCAGGCTGGGTTGCGTTGGGACTTCCAACAACCGCCGCATTACAAGGACAATCAGTTTGCCATGTGGAACAGTGACTGTCCTTATGGAGACTACAGCACGCAGACGGCAGTGAACTCGATCGAAGAAAAGTGTCTTCTGCTTCCTTTCAGTTATACGCCGGCAGCCACAGCAACCAACCCAAATCCGGCGCCCTGGCCTAAACCGAACGTTCGATCTTCGATCTGGGCACCCCAATATGGGGGGTGGTCGCCGCGGCTCGGACTAGCATACAGCATTACGCCAAAGACCGTGATTCGCGCCAGTATCAATATCTACGACGATCACAACGCCTTCGATAAGGAAGTGCAGGATCCGCGCGGTAGTTTCCCAGTTGGAGGATCTTATGGATCTCCCAGCGACCTCAATCGAGGTGTACCCAACGTCTTTTTTGACCAGCTCCCGACCGTTGCCCAAATCCAGGCAGGTAGCAGTCTTACCATCAATCGAGCTGCCAACCCAAACGCCAAGATACCCTACGTAATGCAGTACAATCTTGGTATCCAGAGACAGGTAATGGAGAACACAAATCTGGAAGTGAATTACGTGGGTTCCGGAAGCCGTCACTTATGGGGAACTTATGGATACAACGAGCCGCTGCCTGGAACCTACGGGCCAAATGCACTTACTAACGGACTGCCCTTCCCATTCATAGCCGGGATCATTCAGGCCGACGACAACCTCTTCAACAGCAGCTACAATGCGCTGCAGGTTAAGTTTGACCGTCAGTTTTCACATGGGCTCTTGTTCGCGACCTCGTACTCCTATTCGAAATGCATGAACGAGGTTGGGGGAGAGTACGACTCATGGCCTGAAGATACTTACGACTTTGCACTGGATCATGGTAAGTGCGATTCCGATTTGCCTCACTTGTTCAGTTTCAGCCCTGTTTATCAACTGCCGTTTGGCAGAGGTCAGCGGTTTGGCAGCAATATGAGCCGCAGAGTCGATCTTTTGCTCGGCGGATGGAATGTGAGCAACATCACTTCCATACACAGCGGATTGCCATTTTCCGTAACCGAGAGCAACGACATTGCGAATGTGGGCGTGACTGGAAGATCGAATTCAGTGCCGGGTTGTAAGCTTGTGCCGTCCGGATTCAAACAAACCATCCACGAGTGGTATAACATCGGTTGCTTCGTCACGCCGCCGCAATATACATTCGGCCAGACAGTGCGCAATGGGTACCGAGGTCCGTCTTATGCAGACGCGGACTTTGCGGCGATGAAGAACTTCAGGCTCACGGAGTCGAAGAGTATCCAATTCCGCGCCGAGTTCTTCAACGCATTTAACCACACTAACTTCGCCAACCCCACTGGAGGCCGTATCAGCGGAGCCAACTCTGTCCAAACCTCGTTTATGCAGATTTACGGCATCAATGGCTACGCGCGACAAATACAGCTTGCAGGGAAATTCACCTTCTAGCAATCGATAGTACAGTGGCTCTGCGCCGTTCCCTTGGTTTCGTTGCGACTCCAAGGGAGACGGCCCAAAAGGAAGCAGTTCCCTGGGAGTGATGCCAATTTGATTTCCGAAGGCAGCAGCGGAGCAAAAGGAAATCGGAGCCCCCGGCGCGCATTTTCGCTGATGAGTGTGCGCCGGGTTCTCATGTTTGTCGCTGTCGCGGTGTCTCTCTCGAGCGGTCCGGCTGGATGGACGATTGCTCCGATGCAAGCCGACAAAAAGAGTCCTCAGAAGGAGACACAACTTTATCGTGATGCAATGCAGATGCTGCGCCAGGGGAGTTATGAAGCGGCATTGAACATGTTCAGGGAGCTCGAGCAGAGTAGGCCACACGCGCCGGAGAGCTATGCGGGTGAAGGGATTGCCCTGGCTATGACCGGCAAACCCGAAGACTCGATTGGAGCTTTGCAAAAGGCCTTGGCAATCGATCCGCAGTACGCTATTGCACGCAGAGAACTCGGCATTATCGAGTGGCAGTTGGGACGCAAGGAGGTTGCAGCGGCAGATCTTCTGAAGGTCGTCAGGAATATTCCATCTGACGGTCCGGTCTCCGCAATCCTTGGAGAATACTACTTCGAGAAAGGGAAATACGCCGACTCGGTGGCATTCTTCAAAGTAGCACATGAGCAGGTAAGCGCGAGTCAACGACTCTCTCTAATGTACGACGGTGCTTTAATCAGGGTCGGGCATCTGGAGGCGGCGGCGTTACAGCTTGATAGGCTTGGCGCCACGCCCAACCTGACTTCTGAAGAACGATTTCGAATCGCGTGGCTCTATGGCAAAGCAAAAGAATACCCGCGAGCCACCGCGATGTTCCAGTCGATCACCGTCGATTTTTCAGATATGGTGGGACGAAATTATGGCTTGGCACTTGCCTACTATGAAAACGGTCAGAATGAAGACGCGATTAAGCTGCTCGACGCATTGAAAGATCGCGGCGTTTATCGCGCTGAAATATACAATTTGCTCGGGGCCGCCCAAGAGGCAATCGGACAACCAGAAAAAGCCTACGATGATTTTCGAAGCGGAATAGAACGGTTTCCAAATGAGGAGTCGAGTTATCTGAACGCCGCAACAGTTGCGGCGCAATATCGTCAATATTCCGCAGCGGAACAAATCATGACACTGGGGATCAAGCGAATCTCTTCTAACTACAAACTCTTCCTGACCCGTGGAGTGATATACACGCTTTGGGGTGATCTCAACAAGGCCGAGGCGGATTACAGGCAGTCTGTCTCCCTGGCACCAAACGAATCCAGCACCCAGGTTGCGCTTGGAATCTGCTACATGGACAAACATCAGGACGCGGATGCGGTTGAAGTGTTTCGCCACGCAATCCACAGCGGTATGGAGGATGTCCGGCTCTACTACTATCTTGTCGATGAGCTGTTCAATCAGGAAATCACTAGGACGGCCACGTTTCAGGAAGCGATGGATGCCGTAAATGCAAGTATTCGATTCGAGCCGCAGTTTGCATACAGCTACTTTCAGCGGGGCCGATTGATGTTGGTCAAAGGCCAGTTGGAAAGTGCAATCTCGGATTTTGAACGTGCGCGCAGCCTAGAGCCGGACTCAAAGGATACAGCCATAACCTACCAGTTGGCGATCGCATATCGCGACGCAGGCAGGAAAACAGAAGCGAATCGGATTTTATCTGATATTTCTGCAGCAATGAAGAAACAAGATGACGGGTATCGATACGGCACACTGGTAAGCGTAATCGGCGAGGAGAGTGGATCGGGCTTTAATGAGCACTAGACATGATTCCACCGTTAATTCTGCCGATGGCGCTCCAAATTGGTGCTGCTGAAGTTTGTCCTCAGTCGTGGTAAGCAGAACAGGTTGTGAGGGAGAGAGCATTTTATGACTGAAAGATACGGGCAGGTTGTGCCATGGTCGCGAAGGAACTTTCTGAAAGCAGGAGCGCTGGTTGCGATCGCGCCTTCTATCCACTTGGCTGGGTTGGAGGGCGCTGATTTGCGGCCGGGAGACGATGCTGGTTCAAAACGGCCGAAAGATCCTAGCCAGCCGCCTTCCCCTGAGTGGATGAAAGATCTCATCATCTACGAAATCGCCACAAAGGGGTTTACATCTCCTAACGGCCCGGAGAGTGGAACATTTGCCAGCCTTCACTCGAAGTTGATTTATCTTGAGGAACTGGGGATAACTGGAATATGGTTGACCGGCTACTCGCTATGTGACGCTCATCATTTCTACAATATATGGACACAATATGCAGTGATCGAGCCTGATAAGTTCGATCCTACTCTCGGCACGGCTGAGGAATTCAAGGCGCTCATTCGCGAAGCGCACCGGCGGGGAATCAAGGTATTTCTTGATGTGATCACGCACGGACTAATGGAAGATAGCCCGGTGATCAAACAGCATCCAGAATGGTTTCGCGGCGGCAGTTGGGGCATGACCGACTTTGACTGGACGGGGGGCCACACAGACTTAGACGACTGGTGGGTAAAGATCTATACGGAGTATGTGACAGTCCATGGCGTGGATGGCTACCGATTGGATGTGAGCATATATCGTCCTGATCTTTGGGAGCGAATTCGAAAGAACGCCGCTGCGGCCGGGCATCCCATCGTGATCTGGGAGGAGGCAAATTCGGTAATTCCTGGAGTTACGGATTTCTCGCAAAGAGAAAACGTCATTGGTACGACCGGTGAAGGGTCGTTGAACGAGGTGATCGTCAATAATGTGCCTGGTTTCTATGACCGGAAGTTCGGTCGCTCTGGCTACTATCAGGTTGAGATCAAGTATGAGGACTGCGAGGTGCTCAAGGGGAGTACCAAGAACGATGGTCGACTTGGCGTTCGGCTGATCGGCCTGTCCGCTGATCGAGTCAGTCGAAGGACTGAAGAGGGCGTGCCAAAGGCGGACGGACTGCCTGACGTTCAGATCCGGCTGGAGAATGTCGCCCAGAAACCGATAGCGAACATTACTGTTGTAAATGACATGGGAGAGGAATGGCAACTTCGATCGGGCCAGTGGTTTAGTAGGCCTCTCTTTGTAGATACGCCTGAAGCTTCGGGGGCCTTAGTGGTTGCGCCGAGCATCGACATTTATATTGGCACTCTCGCGTGGGGCTCATCCATTCAACTGAGCTGTCATGACAACGGTTGGACAGGATTTCCAGCCGACAAGAATCCCTACGTGGCTCAGGGTAGCAGGTCTATCTTCGGGTATTCGTTTCTGTTCTCGCCTATGATTCCGATCTTCTTCTCTGGAGAGGAATTTGATGCGACCTTTCACGCCCTGCCCGGATTGTCTCCCGATCTCTACGGCGACAAGAATGCGGGGAAGGGCCGGTGGTTATATGGCACCAGGATCGACTGGAATGAGCTGAATGCGAATCAGCATAAAGACATGCTGATCGACGTTAGGAAAATGATTGGTATTCGCAGGCAGCATTCCTCGGCTCTCGCGATGTGTCCGGCAGGCAAGGTACCAAATCTGAAGGCAATTCAACACGAGAGTGATATTGAGGTGCCGGTTCCCTACTTGCGTTGGGACGACCACCAGGTGATCGTGGTTGCCGCCAACCGAAACAGAGACCGGGACGCACATTTGAAGTTATCCATGGTCCTGACAGACACAGGGATCGGGGGACACCAAAGCTACAGAGTCGCCGACCTCTGGTCAGGGACGCAGCCCAAGACATGCACGGCGGATGAGTTGGCGCATTTCTCATGCACTGTCACGCGTGATGGCGCTCTTGGCGGTGGACTGTTCGTGTTTCGAGTTGAACCGGTGTCGGCTGGTTCTTAGGGAGCTTCTGCGGTGTCTTGAATCTTTAGTTACAAGAAGAAAGGGGAAAGGAATACAAGTCGAAGGAACGGCGCTGATGCTGACTTTACGTGCGCCGCGGGAATTCGAGAAGCAAGAATGACTTTCATCATCATAGACAATTCGTAAGTATGCCGGCGTTTTGTGGCCTGCAATTTAAAGGATGGAACATACCGTGAGAATAGTCCGACTCAGGACCGCTGTTGTGGAAGGTAATTTCGATTGGACGTTCGTGCGCATCGACACTGACGAAGGGATACAGGGGCTTGGTGAGTGCTTCTTTGCTCCTGGGCTTACATCGATTCTTCGTTCATTGGAATCTGTAATTCAGGGAGAAGATCCACGCGATATTCATCGGTTGTGCCGGAAGATGCAACTCGCGACCTCGGGCGCAGGCTCGGTAGCCGGCATCGTTTACAACGCGATCAGCGGGATCGATGCGGCGCTGTGGGACGTGCTGGGTCAGTGGATGGACGTGCCGATTTATCGACTACTGGGAGGAAAGTTCCGTGACAGGATTCGAATTTATGCTGACTGTCACGGGGGGAAGGCGCTGGAAAGCCTGGACGAGGTTCTAAGATCGCGGGAAGCATCGTGGATACCGAATGGAGCAAAGCATATAGCCAAGGATTATTTTGGCGAACGCGAACAAGATGTGGCGATCTCCGCGGACGATTATAAGAGGCAGGCGCTCACGGCAAGAGCAAATGGATTTACTGCGCTCAAGTTCGATCTGGATGTGTTGGGAACGCAAGATTCGGACCCACACAATCGTTGCCTCAGCAACAGGGCGATCGATCGCATGGTCGATTTGATCGGTGCGGTTCACGAGGCTGTGGGTGAGGATACGGACATCGCCGTGGATTGTCACTGGCGGTATAATGTCAGCGACGTCGTGAGGGTCGCCCGGGAACTCGAACCGCTCCGCTTGCTGTGGCTGGAAGACCCGGTTCCGCCGGGAAGTGTAAGAGCATTGAAAGCGGTGAGTTCGCGCGTACGCGTGCCTATCGCTACCGGGGAAAACTTGAACCTCTTTGAAGGTTTCAGAGAAATCATCGACGAGCACGCTGTCAGCATCGTGACGCCCGACCTTCAAAAGGTGGGGGGTCTGCATACTGCATGCCGCATTGCAGAACTCGCGGATGGCCAAACCCTGCCAGTGGCTCCGCACAATATCAGCAG
>CZKL01000205.1_pt1 | contig 19083 bp, 15 predicted proteins | sample 1122441 | NCBI WGS metagenome assembly CZKL01 (sample SAMEA3539301, study PRJEB10725) | soil metagenome | biome: tundra; feature: field; material: soil | place: USA | collected 2010-05 | depth 0.15 m
GTCGAGGCGATTCTGATCTTTCTGCGCATCGTCAGGAGTGAGGGGTTTGTCATCGACCGAAAGCAGGATAGCCACGTTGCCATCCTTGGTTTCAACGATCTCTTTGGTCGATGTGAGGCGAATGCTGGACTTGCGCAAGCGATAGCGCATGGGATGTCCGGTATCCTGAGTGGCCTTCAACTCCGCAGCGAGGGCGCGTTGCACCAGGGCGGCGCTGGGAGTTCCAGAGCTCTGTCCGCCCGCGTTTTGCGGGGAAGACCAGCCAGAGACGGCGTGAAGCACCAAAAGAAGACTCAGGAAAGTGCGCACTGTTACAAGTTTAGAGTCCATTCGCCGTTCGCATAGCCTCTTTTGGTCTTTTGTTAGACGCGGCAGACCCCTCGCAGGGCGCGAAGTTTGAGGCTTCGCGGCCCGGTTGGGTATAGTGCGGGCAGGGCACCTGTTAAGTTTAGAGATTCATGAAGCTATGCCGGCTGCGCAAACCTATACAGGTCGCGCCGGAATAGCAGATTACACTTGAATGCGAGCCTGAAATTCCTGGCCCCCGGAAGGAATGAGACTATGACGACGGACAATGTTCCCGCACGACTCGGCAAAACAGTAGTGATTCGTGGTGAGGTCAAAGGCAGTGAAGATCTGACTTTGGATGGGCGTGTGGAGGGAACTGTCACCCTTGCCGATAACAAGCTGACGATTGGGCCGAGCGCTCATGTGACCGCCGATCTTACAGCTAAAGACGTATTGATCCTCGGCAGGGTTCAGGGTAACGTGGTTGCCACCGGACGCGTCGAGCTGCGTGCGGGCTGCGTGGTTGAGGGAGACGTTCGCGCTCTTCGCCTCGCGATCGAGGACAATGCCGTGTTTCGCGGCAAGGTTGATTTGACTCAAGGTGCCCAAAAGGGGCAGGACTAAGCACACACGGTACGGGCGCCACTCCCCCTCACGACTCCGCGGCATCGATGCTCCGCGTAGATGCAAAGGATTGTCTCTTCGATGAAACGATGGTTCGACAGAAAGCAGACGAGCGGCACGGCGACTCCAACAGCCGGGGTCACGGGGCCTAGGGTCCCGCGCTACTCCGGTGGCTGGTCGACACTGCGCAAACGCCTGCAAGCCGAACCGGGACTGCGCATCATCGACATTGGCTTCACGTCCCCTACCAACATCAATTACCTCACGGGGCTGGGCCACAGCGTGTTCATGGCCGATCTGGTGCACGATGCGTGTTCGGGAGATTGGCAGATCGGCAGAGATGAAGAAGACAAGCCGATCTTGAATGTGCAGGGATTCCTCGATGGTTCTCTCAACTTCACGGGCCGGATGTTCGACATTGTGCTGTTGTGGACAGCCCTCGACTACCTGCCTGAACCTTTCGTAATTCCCGTAGTGAATCATTTCCACGCGTTCATGAATCCAGGCGGATCGGTGCTGGCGTTTTGCCACACGCGCACCACTGGCGAGGAAACTGTACATTGCCGTTTCCATGTGACGGCAGGCGATGAAGTCGAGGTGCAATTGGCTGAACAGTTCCCCATTCAAAGAGCCTTTACCAATCGCACCATCGAGCGCCTGTTCAACGGTTGGTCAGGGCATCGCCAATTTCTTGCCAAAGACAGCGTGTCTGAAGTCATCATGACGCGCTAGTGCTCCTCGCATTGACATCCAAATCGATACGTGTTTCAAAGCAAAGTAACGCGACCCATGTTCGCGCTCTCCGAGTGTTCTTTCTGATCCAGGAACTCTCCTCTTCACTCTCCGGATTGAGGTCGCGTGAAGGGCAGCCACGGCTGCATTTCTACCGATTCCATTTGTCCCGAATATTCTTCGCCGACCGAGGGTTGATCGGAGTAGCGATGCGCGAGGTTGTGTTCGCGGCAGATTGATTGAACAAGGTCGGCCATGCGCTTGCGGTATTCAGGCGAGACGAAGGCATTGGCTCCGTAGCGGCGCTCGTAGTCGGCGAGCTTGTCAGGAAAATGGTCGTGCACGAAGTTGAAAAATGTCTGTTGCGAACAGGGCTTCAGGAACAGGGCTCCCGCTGAGAAGAAGCTGGCATCCGCGGCTGCCGCGGCCCGCGCCACGGCGTTGATTGACGCTCGGCTATCGGTGATGCCGGGCATAAGTGGAGAGCACAGCACCCCGGCCCTCAGTCCCGCTTCTCGCAGCTGCGCGACAACGCGCATGCGCAGGTCTGGACGTGGCGCTCGTGGTTCAAGCAGGCGCGCGAGCTTCGCGTTGACCGTGGTGACCGTAAGGTGAACAGTCACCTTGTTTTCCTTTGTAATTTCGTTTAGGAGATCGAGGTCGCGCAGGATCAGCGTTGACTTGGTGACAATGCCCAATCTGAATCCGCCCTTGCGTGCAAACACTTCAAGCAGCGAGCGGGTGATCTTCTGTTTGCGCTCCAGCGGCTGGTAAGGGTCGGTTGCCGTACCCAGGGCGATCTCGGTGCCGGGCTTGAGACCCGCGAGTTCCTGGGCAAGCAGCCAGGCGCCATTCTGCTTAAAGTAAATTTTCTGCTCGAATTCTTCGGGAGAGCGCAGTTCCAGAAATTCGTGCGTATACCGCGCGTAGCAGTAACGGCAACCGAATTCGCATCCGCGGTAGGGATTGATGGTATGCGTGAAAGGGAGACCGCGATGGGACTCGGTCTTGCCGACAATGGAACGGGTCTGCAGGGGGCGGTATTCGGTGAGGCATCCGGTTGAGTCCAACGGAGCGTTGGCAGCGGCTTTGGCGAGTCGTGTAGCTCGGGGAGAATCGAGGATCGGGAATAGGGAGGGTGTATTCGCCATTTCTTCGCCTTAAGGCAAAGCTATTCTTCTCCTTTCCCGCCGTCAAGCTGGATTCTGAGCAAGCCGTCAGGATTAATTCGATCCGGCCCCCTGCAAACATCGAAAGGGGCACCAAATCGTTGGCATCCGAACGCTCCATAAACCAATCCAAGGGTAGGACGACGGGGCTCATGAATACGACCGACGGCGACTTATCACCGACAATCATTCAAGAGGGAGACACGATGACTTCATTGAAAGGAACGCACATTACGTGGTTGGGGCATGCGACGGTCCTGGTACAAACACCCAAGGGCACGAATATTCTGATCGACCCCTACATTGAAGAAAATCCGAAATATCCCAAGAGCTTCACGCTACCAGAGAAGCTTGACTATGTCCTGCTCACACACGGGCACGGCGATCACATCGCTGATGCTGCCCCGGTTGCGAAAAAGCATAACTCCACAGTTGTGGCGATCTACGAGCTGGCCGCATACATCGGAGAACAGGGCGTGAAACAGACAATCGGCATGAACCTGGGCGGGACCGTGCAGCTCGACGATGTTGCTGCCACAATGGTTGAGGCCAAGCACTCTTCCGGAGCGCAGGATAAGAAGGGTACGCACTACGTTGGCGTCGCGGGAGGCTATGTTCTGAATATAGCCGCAGGCCCCGTTCTCTATCATGCCGGAGACACTGCCTTGTTTGGAGACATGAAGCTAATCGGGGAACTGTATCAACCCGAAGTTGCGATGCTGCCAATAGGAGGGCACTTCACCATGAGCCCGAAGGAAGCAGCATATGCCGCGCGCTTATTGGGTGTGAAGAGCATCCTGCCAATACACTTTGGAACATTTCCGCCTTTGAAGGGAACGCCGCAAGAGCTGACCGGATATGTGGACCAAGGCACAGAAGTGATCGCGTGGCAGCCGGGAGAGACAATCTAACCTTGGCATCTATATGACATAAAAAGGGCTGACTTCGAAGTCAGCCCTTCTCACTTATGAACTATAACTACTTACTTCGATGCACCCTTTTTCTGCTCAGCCCAACGCCGCTTAACGGCTTCGGCGATCCGCTTGCGGCCCTCCGGGGTAAGATTCCTCTTTTTCCTGCCGGGCTTCTTGGCAGCCGGAGCGGCCTTGGTTTTCTTCGGTGCAATCGCGGCACCAGCGAGCAGCGCTCGAGCTTGCTGCAGTTGAGCGATCTCGCTATCTATCTGTGCCAGAATTTCTGATACTCCCACGTTTCCTCCTGTTAAGTCGTTCGAGTGGTCCAATTCCCGGGTGCTCATCGGTACTCATCAATAACGGGGCGTGCCACTGATCTTGAGTTCGACAATACGCAACTGTCAACGCTTTTACAAATGAAAAATCGCCGTCGTTACCATTGTCCAAACATATCTCGACCGAAAGTTCAGCGGCCTATAACTAAAGCTAATCGCGTAAACTGACCTATCGCCGTATATCAACGTGCATCTATCTACTACATCGCTCACGTATTCAATAGAGTGCGCATGTACTGCAGCTTCAAATGCGTGGGAAACTCGCTCAAATTAATGGAAAGGTGATTAGTGACGTGAGTAACATATCGACTCTGGTGAAGATATACAACCACTGCTGTCCGGCTACAAGTGGAACAAAATCAATTGGTTGCTTATATCGCCTAAGTCGTTATCGGAATCGGATGTCTGAAGTGCCTGTAAAATGGGGGTTTTCTCGAACAGAGTTAGGCTGAGAATCTGTAGGATTTGGTAGAGGCTGGATTCCAGACTGAGCCGTTTGCGGACGATGGCGACCAGTACATAGACACTCACCGCGATCCATATTTGAGTCTTCACCGCGTTTTCGCTGGTTCCGTAGAACGCCTTGATGCGCAAGTGCATCTTGATCCAGCGAAAGAAAAGCTCGACCTGCCAGCGCTGCTTGTAGATTTGCGCGATGGTCAGCGCGGGCAGTGTGAAGTTGTTGGTCAGAAACACCAATCGCTTGCCAGTGACGGCATCGAAGTAGCTTACGCGGCGCAGCGTATCCGGATATGCCAGGGCCGATCCGATGGTTGTCAGAACGACGGTTTGGTCTGAGCGCACGCCGGTGCTTTTGTCCACCGGATGCGAGTAGCGGCGTTGGAGCAGTACGTTTTCTTTGGTGCGCACAACGAAGAAGGCCAGCGAGAGCGTGAACGCATGAAGCCGCTCAAAATCGATGTAGCCACGATCCATCACATAAAATGCCCCGGCCTCTATCAATAGCTCGTCGAGGATGTTGACGTCATGCACCTTGCCGTCGGTAATGCGAATGAACGTGGGGATGTTGCCGCGCAGGTCGAGCAATGTGTGCATCTTCACCGCGCCTTTGTGCTTGCGGAACCTGGCCCACGGAAATACCGAAAGACAAAGATCAATCGTTGTCGAATCCAGCGCGTATAGGGCCTGAACAAGGTCCACGCCGAAGGGATCGTTTGCATACAGCGGCCGGGCAATGGCAATCAGCACCTGGGAAAAGTCGGCAAAGATGCGCCAATCGTGCGCCTCGTTGGCATCGCCCAGTGTAGAGCGCGTCACTCGTCCTCGAAATCCCATGTGGTACAACTTGCCGCGCATAGAACCCAGGCAGGTTTCGATGTCGCGGAGACTCTCGCGGTAGGTCAGCTGAGCAAAGGCCATCGCCAAATACTGGTCGCGGCAAGAAAAGCCCCGATGTGCGCATCTCCGCGATAACGCTCGACACACTTCTGGAACTCGTAAGAGGGCAGGTGATCCATGAGCTGGGAGAAAACAGTCTGTCCGGCATTCATCCCTCATTGTCGAAAATCCGCGCCGATGGCTGCCAATCAGCGCCAGCCCTCGACTTTGCCGCGACCAATTCAAATCGAAAAATCCGAGTTACCTCATATCGCTTTAATTATCAATTGGATATACCGGACAGCCCGATTTTAGCCGGCACTACTGATATACAACTAAGTTGCGTTTCACATATGTAATTGCGAGATAGCAATTTGAAGGCTAAGTTTAAAAACATCGAAAGAAAGTGCGCAGATACTGGACAGTTAGATGGATTACTGCACGCGGTGGTTGGCGAAGCGATGAGAAACCTGTGGGTGTTGTGCCGGAATTAACGTGCGCGGGGAATCTTGGTATTAGCGGAGGCATCAGAGGGCGCGGAGGGTGGCACTGTTGATGCAACATCTCCGCCGGTGAGTCGCAGCGAAACTCCGGACGCATCGGCAGCACGACAATTGCGGAGGTCGCGCAGGATCTCCACTTTCTCGCGAGCATATTGACCTGCGAGCCGCGTGAGTGCGTAAGTGATGATATCGCTGTGGTGCAAGTCGGGCACCGAGGGATCGCGGCGCATATTCAGCCACAACCGATGGACCAGTTGCACATCGTCAGGACTCAGGTTGGGAGCATGCGGTCCGATGTAGAAGACTTTGGCCTGGCCGGATGGATCAATGACGTAGAAATTGAATTGACGCTTAGGCTCGGGCAGAGCTTCCCAGGCCTGTCCTAAATGGAAAGCCTGATCTTCAGCGGTCATCTTGGTCGAGACGCCAGACACTACGGAATCCACTTCAAGTGAATTGGCGCCTTGGGCCAGTGCAGCGAACACATCGCCAGCGGGCACTACAAGTAGGGAAACTTTTTTGCCGAAGCTCTCAGCAACGGAAATGGCCTTGGTAAAGACCATTTGCTCGTGTTCACTGAAGCTCTGCTGATCAGCGCTCAGAAACTCAGGACCACCGACGCCCATGATGCGCACGCTCATGACTACGACGTCCTGTTCCTCGGTCGAAGTGCGCGCAAGCGTCCATTTCAACGCAAAGGGGTTAGCCTCGTCGCGCATAGTGACCATGACACCGCCCTGCCGGATAGCAATGGATTCGCGGCTAATGGTGTCCTGATGTTCAAGCTGGAAGTGATCCTTCATCTGGCGCGCAGTCAACGCGTGCTTTTGAAGGTTCTTTCGCTCAGAGATTGTGAAGATGACAAAGAACACAGCTGCGAAGGCGATGCCGCTGATGGTAGCTACAGATTTGGTGAACAAGTTAACGACCGCAACCGACAGCAAAACAAGAAAAACGGAGAACAGACCAACAGGTATCTCCATTTTTCCGATGCGGATGTTTGGTGGCACTTTCCAGCCGCGCTCACCATGGTATTTCCACCGTAAGACAAGCATCGCCAGGCTGTTGAAGGTGAAAGACCAGATCACGCCGAAGGCATACGCTTCGCCCAGCATGATGACATTACCGCGCGTCACGATAATCGTGAACATCTGCAGAATGAACACGAGATTAACGATGCGGTAACTGGTGCCGAATTTAGGATGCGGCTTGCGGAACCAGTCGGTTAGAACTCCGTCTTCCGCGACCCGCATGAGAACGCCCGTAGAGCCGATCATCGATGTATTGATGGCGCCGGAGAGAATCAGGAATCCCACCACCACGACGAAGATACGGAAGGCGATGCGCCACATTTCGGGCCCGACCATGAACATGGCCAGTCCGGCGATCAGGTTGTCCTGGTAGATATGCGTGCGTTCGTACGCCGGGATGAGCATCGAAGCCAGCAATGTGGCTCCGCCGGTGAAGATCAAGCTGTAGATCGCAATGACGATCGCCGCGCGCTTGAGGTTCTTGAGTTTAGGATGCTCGATTTCGCGATTGACTTGCGCCAGGCTCTCCTCACCGCTCATGGCGAGGATAGAGTGACCAAACGCCATGATGATGCCGAATAGGCCGAACAAGGGTACGAACTTTGACCCCTTCAGGAAGCCAAGGGCATCATCGCTGAACTTGAGGTTAGATGGGGTTGGGAGCGGAGGAAGGTGAACCCCTTTGACCATCAGCGAATAAGTGCCCCATGCGAACAGGACGACTACCATCACTGTGGTGATCTGCATAACTCGAAGAGATTTGTCGCTCGACTCTTCGATTCCCTTGATGTTCTGCCACCAGTAATAGATGGTGACTGCAGCCGCGAACACGGCTGCAGTCGAATTCATATTGAACTGGAAGGGGTTGCCTTGCGCATCCATCAGGGCCGGAGGTAGCCAGTGGCTAGTGTTTGCCACCTTCATCATCTCGTTCATCAAGCCGGTGATGTATTGGCCGGCCGATACGCCCGAGATTGGCCCCGTGAGGATGTAATCGAACATCAGCGCCGAGACACTGAGCTTGGCGAAAGTGCCACCCAGGGCTTCTTTGACCACGCGATAAACGCCGCCGCGGGTAAACATCGAACAGCTTTCGACGTAGACCGCACGCACAGCAAAACTGAATAGCATGATGCCGAGGATGAACCACGGCGCAGCAGCTCCAACCGCCTGCTCGGCGATGCCACCGGCGTAGAAGGCTGAAGACCCAAGATCGTTGAGAACAATGGCGGCCGCACGCCAAAAGGAAATAAACGTCAGCATCACAGAAGATGCGACGATGAGCCGCACGCGGTCTGAAGGTGGGGCTACGGTGGTTCGAGAAGATGCCATCACGAAATTGCCGGCACCATGGCCGGCCGCTTACTTTCCAATGAGCGGATTCTGTGTCCGCCCTGCGCTGAGTCTATTGCTGAAATGTCGGAGAGTCAATAAAATGGGGGTCCCAGCCTCAAATGGTTGCAGAAAAAGGCGTTTAGTCTTCGCCGAAAAGCTCCTTCGCGTCCTCAAAAAAGCTGATCAGCACCACGATGGTTGACCCTGCGAGGCCCACAAAAAACATGATCTCGAGCAGCCGCATTGCGAATATCGCCAATTGCATAGACCGATTGTAGCGCGGATTCGGGTTCTAGCAGCGTGCGGAACCTCAGGCAGATGGCAGATGCCACCAACATTGGAGCCGCGACGTGCGAGGTCAGAGGAATGACTTAAAGGCCAATGCGTTAAACTCGGCCAGTATGCAGCACCATGCATGGAAGTTAGGAGCGGCTGCGGGTCTCGCGGCTGCGCTGCTCGAGTTGCCATTTCCCCTCGCGGGTCCGCTTCCCCCGGGACGAAGTGTTTTTGCGTGGATCGGTTTGGTGCCGCTGCTGTGGGCGATCCTCTCGCCTGAAACCACTGAGGCCCGCAAGCCGATGCGTTCCGCCTTTCTTCTGGCCTACTTTTGCGGCATCCTCTGGTACATGGGGAACTGCTACTGGGTGCGCGACACCATGGCCCGGTATGGTGATATGCCGACCCTGGCCCCTGTCTTGCTGCTGATCGGCTTCAGCCTGGTTCTCGGCCTCTACTTTGGGCTGTTTGGCGTGGCTGTCATGCTGGTCCGCCGCAGCACTGGGAGCACGCTTCTCGCTTTAGCCTCAGCGCCAATTTTCTGGGCCGCCCTGGAACTGGCAGCGGCACGCATCACCAGTGTTCCGTGGGACCAACTGGGTTACTCGCAGGTCGACAACGGACTCGTCAATCAGCTCGCTCCCTGGACGGGTGTGTACGGAATCAGTTTCTTACTGGTAGCGGTCAACGCGCTATTGACCGGGGCAATATTGATTCCCCGGTCCCGCGCAAAGGTCACCTGCGGGATTGCGGGAATGTTGTTGGCAATTGGCGGCTCCGCAGGAATTCTGGTGAGCTCTCCCAAGGCAGCGACAACTTCCACGGCTGTTTTGATTCAACCCAACCTTGATGTTGGGTCGGAGACCAGCTGGTTAGCGCCGGGTGAGTGGGAAAGCCACATGTCTGACTTCACCCGGCTGGCAGGCGAGCAATGCAAAGACTACATTGCCGGAATTCCGCAGACCGGCGCGTCAAGCGGGGAAATTATGTGCCCGCCGTACCCGACCCACCCCGACCTGATTGTGTGGCCTGAGTCGCCGGCTCCGTATTTCCAGGGCGAGCCTCGGTTTCAGCAGTCGATTGCGCAGGTCGCACAATCGATGCATGCGCCGATGGTGGTGGGGGGTATCGGAAATGAGTTTTCGAGCGATTTGAAGCAGTGGCAGGACTTCAACTCCGCGATGCTCGTGGATGCTGACGGCAAGCGCATTGGCCGCTACGACAAGATTCACTTGGTTCCATTCGGCGAATTTGTCCCTTACGAGAATCTGCTGTTCTTCGCTAAGAAACTAACGGGGCGCGTCTCGAAATTTGAGCGCGGAAGCGATCGCTCGCCGTTTCGCATTGTCGATCAAAACGGAGCCGCCCATCGCTATGGCGTCTTTATTTGCTATGAAGCGGTGTTCGCCGATGAAATCAGGCAGTTTTCGCGCCTGGGTGCGGAGGTGTTGGTCAACATCAGCGACGACGGGTGGTACGGAGACACCAGCGCGCCCTGGCAGCATCTCAATATGGCGCGTATGCGGGCCATTGAAAACCGCCGCTGGATTTTGCGCGACACGAACAATGGAGTGACTGCGGCGATTGATCCCTATGGTCGTGTGCGCCAAAGCATTCCCCGGCACCAGGTTGACGCGTTGCCGGCGCAATACGGGTTCCGCGACGACGTCACCTTCTATACCGCGCATGACGACGTGTTCGCGTGGTGCTGTGCCATACTTGCAACAGGGCTCGTTGGATGGTCACTGCAGCGACGTACGAGTCTTAAAGTTCAAATCAAAGTCAGGTCTTAAGAGCAAATTATGGCGTTGAACGATCTCGAATTCGCTTATGCTCCCGTGCGCGACCAAGTCCGCGACCTGCGGGAGTATCTTTGACCCTGCTCGTATCCGCAGGGAACTCGCCGACATAGAAACCAAGCTGGCCGATCCGGCACTGTGGAATGATCCGAATGCGAGCAAACCGCTGATGCGGGATCGCAAGCGGCTCGAATCGATGGTGGCCGACGATGAAGAACTGGTTCGCCGGACCGGCGACATCGAAGCCTATTTTGAACTGGCCCGTGAAGGCGAAGATGTGCTCGCCGACTTGGAACGCGACATCAAGGCTCTGGCGACCTTTGCCGAGGAGCTTGAAGCGCGCACCATGCTCAACGGTGAAGCCGATCCGCTGAACGCCATCGTGACCGTGCATCCGGGCGCAGGTGGCACCGAAAGCCAGGACTGGGCCGAGATGTTGATGCGCATGTACCTGCGCTGGGCTGAACAGCAAGGCTTCAAGACGGAAATGAACGACTACCAGGATGGTGAAGAGGCCGGCATCAAATCGGCAACGTTCACCATTACGGGCGACTACGCCTTTGGCCAGTTAGCCGGGGAGAGCGGCGTGCACAGGTTGGTGCGCATCTCTCCCTTCGACTCTGCCAAGCGCCGTCACACATCTTTCGCTTCGGTATACGTCTCGCCTGAAATTGACGAAACCATTCACGTGGATCTCAAGGTTGAAGACCTGCGCATTGACACCTATCGCTCCGGTGGCAAAGGCGGTCAGCACGTCAACACGACTGACTCAGCTGTTCGCATGACGCACCTCCCCACGGGTATCGTAGTGCAGTGCCAGAACGAAAGATCGCAGCATAAAAATCGCGAGAAGGCAATGAAGATGTTGCGCTCCAGGCTGTATGAATACGAGCTTGAAAAGAAGCGGGCGGTAAGCAAGAAACTTGAGGATTCGAAACTCGAAATCAACTTCGGTTCGCAGATCCGTTCCTATGTCTTGCAGCCATACCGCATCGCCAAGGACCATCGGACCAAGGTAGAGGTGGGCGATGTCGATAAGGTGCTCGATGGTTATCTGGAGCCGTTCCTGCGCGGATATCTGCTGGCCAAGCGCCGCGGTACGGCCGTTGCCGTCGATGGCGGCGATGATCTTGATGTGTAGCAGTCCGTTTTCCTAGGAAGATTGAAGGAGGCTGTTGCGATGTCTACCTCAGCACCCGAACGACCCATTGCTTTCGGAGGAGTGAGCCCGATTCTGCGAGTCGGCAACGTTACCGACAGCATCGACTATTACGTGCGCGTGCTCGGATTCAAGATCGACTTTCAGACTCCCGGTTTTGTTTCAGTCTCGCGTGGCCGGTGCGGGCTGTTTCTCTGTGAAGGAGACCAGGGACATCCCGGAAGCTGGGTATGGATCGACGGTAAGGACGTCGAGGCTTTGCATGAGGAATATCAGGCGGCGGGCGCGAAGATTCGCAATCCTCCCACAAATTATTCGTGGGCTCTGGAGATGCAAGTCGAAGATCCAGATGGTAACGTGTTGCGCTTTGGCTCTGACCCGAAAAAAGATGAGCCTCTCGGTGATTGGCTCGATATGAACGGCGTCCGCTGGTCTCCCCTGCCCGAAGGCGGATGGAAGACGGTCGAATAAAGGTAAATTGCGAGGTTATCGATTCATGAATGATTCAGCCATCATCAAGGAGATGCTGAAGACCGCAAAGAACATCGCCGTTGTGGGCATGAGCGACAAGCCGACGCGCGCCAGCCATAACATCGGAAAGTACCTCGCAGGCGTGGGATACCGCGTATTCCCGGTGAATCCTGTATTAACCACTGTGCTGGGCATGACCTGTTTTCCCGATCTTGAATCCGCGCAGGCAGCCGCGCGGGAACAGACTGGCGCAGGCTTGGACTTGGTCGATGTCTTCAGGGCGTCGGAAAATGTGCCGCCCATCGTCGACGATACGGTCCGCCTCAGCATCCCTTACCTGTGGCTGCAGGATGGTGTAACTCACGATGAAGCTATCGGTCGCGCCAAGGCTGCTGGTGTGAAGTGCGTGCAGGATGACTGTATCTTCCGCGAGCACGCGCGGCTTGCTTCCAATCTTTGAGAGATGGCCGCGATGGCTTGCTCCTGTCGTGCTGGAACGGGAGCGGCTCAACAAGATAGGTCAGGGCTTTTGCGATCCTGGAACGGTTTTTGAACTAGCGGGATTGAAAGATGGAGACCGCGGGGGTTTTCAGTGCGAAGGACCGTCGAAGTAACCAAAGCACGAAATCTTCGCGACCATCTCCGGCAGCGATGCGTCCAAACAAAAGAGCCATTGATTCTTATGCGTGCTGTTCGCCTGATCGTCGCGATTGTTACGCTGCTGGTCGCGGGTCTGCCGTCGTTCGCGGTGACCAACGCCGCCGACGTTGCGCATCTGCACGTCCAACTCGTCCTGCCCTCGCCTGAGTTAAGTCCCGGACATCCTGCCCGTGCGGGCCTCTATTTCAAGCTTGAACCCGGATGGCACATCTACTGGAAAAACGCCGGAGATTCGGGTGAGCCTCCGCGCATGAAGTGGACTCTGCCCGACGGAATTACCGCAGGCCCATTGCAATTTCCAGCACCTCAGCGTTTGCCACTGGGTCCGCTGATGGATTTCGGCTATGAGAATGAGGTGCTGTTTCCGTTCAATTTGACGGCGGCTCCTAATGCCAAGCCGGGCCTCGTAACGTTACACGCCAAAGTGGATTGGCTGGTGTGCCGCGAAGTCTGCATTCCGGGCAAGGCGGAGCTTGAAGCCGATCGCACGGTGAGCGGCCAGGCTGGGAAGGCAACTCTTGTTGAGCCGGATGCGAATCTCTATGCGCGTTTAAGCACGCGTCTTCCGAAGGCGCTGCCAGCTTCGGCAAAGGCGACATTTGCACCTACGGCAACCGGCTTTCGTCTGACGGTGCTGACGGGGCAGAAGGAAACCGAAGCGATCTTTTTCCCGGCTGACCAGGAGATTGTCGACAACCCGGCTCCGCAAAAAGTCGCTGCGCTGGCCAAGGGCTTGACCCTCGATCTCAAGAAAGATGCGAACCTCGCGGCCAGTCCAGCCCGATTGCTTGGCGTGCTTGAGCTCTCGCACGCACGCGCCTTCGAAATTGCCGCCCTACCGACCACCCCGGCGGCCGCGACCACACAAGCCAGCACGACGCAGCCAGCGCCTGCAACTACGCCCGCCGCCCCGCCTGCGAGCGCTTTGTCCGCGGTTCCCGCGCCTGGGATCGTACCGCCTCCGACTATCCAGCCCGCGACTGGACCCGTATCGGAACCTGCACCGGGACTTGCAAAGGTCGTTGCACTCGCTTTTCTCGGCGGTTTGATTCTGAACCTGATGCCCTGCGTCTTTCCCGTGCTCTTCCTCAAAGGGCTGGCCTTGGTGCAGTCGGGTAACGAGGAGCGGCACAAGATGCGGAACCACGGGATGGTTTACACCGCGGGCATCCTTGTTTCGTTCTGGATTTTGGTAGGAGTGTTGCTGTCACTGCGTGCGGCCGGTGCTCGACTGGGGTGGGGATTCCAATTTCAGTCGCCCGTATTTCTGTCGTTGATGGCGGGATTGTTGTTCTTTCTCGGCCTTTCGTTGGCAGGGCAGTTTGAAATTGGCCTGACGCTGACGAGCGCTGGAGGGGGCTTGGCCGCCAAGCAGGGGTACACCGGCAGCTTCTTTACCGGCGTGTTGGCCGTGGTGGTGGCCACTCCCTGCACCGCTCCGTTTATGGGTGCGGCCATCGGCTACGCGTTGGCGCAGCCCGCCGGGGTAACCTTCGCTGTCTTCACGGCATTGGCGCTTGGCCTCGCGGCGCCCTACGCGGTTCTGACGTTGCAGCCGGCGTGGACTCGCCTGCTGCCGCGCCCCGGGGCGTGGATGGAAGTATTGCGGCAGGCCATTTCAGTGCCCATTTTTGCGACGGTAATATGGCTCGCGTGGGTGTTGGCCCAAGCTTACGGAGCCAGCGTCCTGGCAGCCCTGCTGGCGACCTTTTTACTGATCGCCATGGCGGGATGGTTCTTGGGCCGCTGGCCTGCCCAGCGCTGGGCCACGGCGATCGCGGCAATCATCCTGCTGGGAGCGGTCACCCTGAGCGCGCTGGCGCCCAGGGAACTGGCTATCGCGCCGGCAACGACCGCTTCGGCGTCGCACTCCGGGGAGTGGGAGCCGTGGTCCTCGGCTGCGGTCGCCAGCTACCAGTCTCAAGGGCGGCCCGTATTTGTGGACTTCACGGCAAGCTGGTGCCTGAGTTGCCAGGTTAACGAGCGCGTCGCTTTGAGTCAGCCCCAGGTGCGCAAGGCCTTTGCGGATTCAAATGTCGCCCTCCTCCGCGCCGACTGGACGCAGCACGACGAGGCCATCGCGGAAACACTCACAAGCCTGGGTCGAAGCGGCGTGCCCGCCTATGCTCTGTATGTTCCAAGCGAGAAAACGCCGCGACTGCTGCCCGAAGTCCTTACCCCCGGCATCGTCACAGATGCGTTAAGCAAGCTGCCCAAGACGGCCCTCTCCCAAGCTCGTTGATCGCTGTCCTTACTCCTCCACTGCGCACAAGGAAACATTCCTGCCCGACTTGTCGTATTAGAACTAGGCCAAGTTCTGTTGAGGGTTGTCTTTGCTAAACTGCTGGCAGATCGCCAACCCCTTTTGTCGATTCACCAACGCGCATTGCAGGAGTATTCATGCCAGTAGTAGAACTCTCGGGCGTAACCAAAGCCTACGAGAGCAAGGTTGCCGTGAACAATCTGAGCCTGTCGATTGAAGCCGGGCAAATGTTCGGATTGCTGGGACCCAACGGTGCAGGGAAGACCAGTTCGATTCGCATGATGATGGGCATTACAATGCCCGATTCCGGCCAGGTGAACCTGTTCGGCAAACCATTTGAGCGTGAGAGCCTCGATCGCGTCGGTTATCTGCCTGAAGAGCGCGGCCTCTACAAGAAGATGAAGGTCATGGAGCAGTTGGTGTTTTTTGGGCAGTTGCATGGGCTGGCCGGGGACGAAGCCCGCAAGCGTGCCCAGGATTGGGCCACGCGTCTGGATATTGCCGAGTCTCTCCCCAAGAAAACTGATGAGCTCTCCAAGGGCATGCAGCAAAAGATCCAATTCATTGCTTCGCTGCTTCACGATCCCGGCCTCATCGTTATGGACGAACCTTTCTCTGGTCTCGATCCCGTGAACGCAACCCTGCTTGAACGCACTCTGCTGGAATTGAAAGGTCAGGGGAAGGCAATCTTGTTTTCAACCCATCGCATGGACCAGGTGGAAAAGCTGTGCGACTCCATTTGCCTGGTGAATCGCGGAGAAGCGGTGTTGCAGGGCAAGGTGCGTGAAATCAAATCGCGCTATGAGCGCAACCGCATCATCGTGGAATTTGAAGGAAGCCCGTCGTTTCTCAATAGCGCCGAGATTGCCGAATCGAAGAACTATTCCGGCCATGCCGAGATTCGCCTCAAAGAGCATGGCGATGCGCAACGCTTGCTGCACGAGGCAGCCGCCGTTGCAACCATCTTTCGCTTCGAATTGGTCGAGCCTTCGCTCGAAGAGATTTTCATTCAGACCGTGGGGGGCAAGTCCGATGCGTAATATTTTTCTGGTTGCTAGGCGCGAGTACCTCGAGCAGATCCGTGGTCGCGCATTCAGGATGACAACCGTCGGACTGCCTGCGATCTTCGCGGCTGTGATCGGCGTCAGCTACCTCTCGACGCTTGGTCTGGGCTCTGGCAAACATCTTGCAATCGCGTCCGGTGACCCGGCGCTGGCCAGCGAAATTCGCAGCCGGCTCGTCAGCAGTAAAGATCGCAAGGCGGTCGTCGATATTATTTCCCCAGCCACCCCTGCTGACCGCGAGCGCCTGATTGACGATGTAAGAGCGAAAACTCTCGACGGCCTGTTGTGGATTGAGACCCCCGCCGGCGAGTTACCCAAGGCGACCTACATTTCCAAGTCTTCGGGCGACTTTGTCACGACCGGCCGTTTCAAGGGCGCTTTGAATGATGGCCTGGTGCGTGAACACCTGACTAACTCAGGCATGAAGCAGGCTCAAGCCGACGAATTGGTGAAGGGAATTTCAATTGATACCCTTCAAGTCAAAAAAGACGGTCAGCTCACCAAGAGCAATGCTGAGATGTCGCTGTGGAAGGGATATGTCATGGCCTTTCTGCTGTCGATGACCACAATCATCTACGGCATGAATGTGGCGCGTTCCATCATCCAGGAAAAGACGTCTCGCATTTTTGAAGTGATGCTGGCGACTGCGAAGCCGAGCGACATGCTGGCCGGCAAACTGGTCGGCGTAGGTGCCGTTGGCATGACGCAAATCGCCATCTGGCTCGTCACCGGAATCATTATTTTTGCGTCTCCCTTTGCGGCTGCAATTATGAGCGGCAATCTCGCGATCCACTTTTCATGGGCGGAAGGATTACTGTTTCCGGTCTACTTCCTGCTCGGATACTTGCTCTACAGTTCGCTGTTCGCAGGCTTAGCCGCCACCTGCGAGACGGAGCAGGAACTGCAGATGTATATGCCGCTGGCGGCGGCTCCGACCTGGCTCAGCTTTTCGATGATCCTGCTGATCGTCAACGATTCCAATTCGATGTGGTCAATCGCCGCCTCCTTTTTTCCGCCCACGGCGCCGATCATCATGTTTCTCCGCATGGCCTCACAAACGCCGCCGATCTGGCAATTCGCAGTATCGATTGGACTCATGATCCTGAGTATTTGGTTTACTCTGTGGTTCTCTTCGAAGCTCTACCGCGTCGGCATCCTGATGTACGGCAAGCGCGCCACGCTGCCCGAGCTGCTGCGCTGGATCCGCTATAGCTAGGATTGTGCCGCTTTGTTTTGGACGAAGCTGCATACCTATCCTCGCCTTGAGCTCTCAGCAAGCTCGATTCCCGATCATGTCCTTGCCCCATCCTTTCGCCTTTTTCCTGGCTAGAGGGTGGTCACCTCGAAAACCTGAAGTGCCAAGACGGTTCAGCCATCGGCCTGGTGTGCCGAGGCTTGTTCAGGCAAATGGATCAGAATAGAACGCTAAAATCAGAAGAGTGTCTGCCCCTGCCATCTCCCGCTTCACGCTCAGCCAGCGCATCGTACTGGCCGTTGTTCCGCGGGTGGTCTGGGTTCTGCTGAGGATACTGGGACTTACCTGGCGGTATGAAGTTATCGCCGAAGAAGGTATCGTCCCAGTCACGTTCGGGCAAAAGGCAGGCCCTGAGATCTACTGCTTCTGGCATCAGTGCGTGCTGCCGTGCGCGCTTTACTTTCGCCTTTCAAACGCTGTGATCCTGATTAGTCGAAGTTTTGATGGCGAGTTGATTACCCGGATTCTGCGCATGTTTGGATTTGGCGCGGTGCGTGGGTCGAGTTCACGCAGCGCGCGCGAAGGATTACTGGGATTGAAGGGCGTCATCGAGAGCGGCAAGACGGCAATCTTTACTGCCGATGGCCCGCGCGGGCCAATTTACGAAACCAAGATGGGGCCTATCAAACTGGCGCAGCTTACGGGCGCACCCATCGGCGCATTTCATCTGCAACCCGAACGCGCGTGGGTTCTGAATTCGTGGGATCGGTTTTTGATTCCCAAGCCGTTCACGCGCATCTGCGTGAGTTGGGCACAGTGGACGGTGGTTGATCCGCAGTTGCCCCCTGAGAAGTTTGAGACCAAACGGCAGGAGCTGAATGCTGCGATCGAACGTGCGCGCCTGCGGGCTCTGCAGCATTTTCAGAGGGCACAGCGATGAGTGAACAAGCTTCTACTGGCGAAGGTCTGCGCGTTTCTGACTTCGACTTTCATCTTCCGCCGGACTTGATTGCGCAGCAGCCGCCGGCAGAGCGAGGTAGCAGTCGCATGCTGGTCGTCGACCGAGCCAATGGAGCACTGCATGATTCAAATTTCAGTGAACTTCCGTCGCTGCTCCGGCCCGGCGATCTCCTGATACTTAACGACAGTCGCGTGATTCCGGCACGGCTCTATGCTCGCCGCACCACGGTGCGCGAACGGCAGGAATCCACGGCCCTCATCGAAGTCCTGCTGACCGAGCCGGTCGGCGATAACGAATGGCGCGCACTTGTGAAGCCCGGCAGGAAAGTAGCCGTCGGCGAGCGTCTAGTCTTCCCATCTTCGTCGGGCGTTGTTGAGCTGGAAGCCGAAGTTCTGGATCGTGGCGAATTCGGCGAGCGCCTTCTGCGTTTTTCGTCGAGCGATCATTTTTTCAGCATCCTCGATCGCATTGGCCACATGCCGTTGCCGCCCTACATTCGCAGGGATGACACCACGGGAGATCGCGAGCGCTATCAGACTGTTTTCTCGCGCGAACAAGGTTCGGTCGCCGCTCCCACTGCGGGGTTGCACTTCACTCCGCAAATTCTGGACCAGCTTGCAGCCAAGCCGGTTGAGACGGCCACGGTGACTTTGCACGTGGGTCTGGGAACTTTTGCGCCTCTGCGCGTTGAGCGACTGGACGAAGTTCATCTGCATCGCGAGCGCTACACGTTGCCGCCCTCAACAGCGGAAGCAATCAATGCTGCAGTTCGCGAGGGCCGACGCATCGTGGCGGTGGGCACTACGGTGGTCCGCACCCTGGAACATATCGCAGCTCAAGCGTTAGGAGCGCCCCTGGAGCCTCACTCGGGCACTACGGACATCTTTATCTCGCCAGGTTTCCCCTTCCGGCTTCTAGGCGGGTTACTGACCAATTTCCACCTGCCGCAGTCGAGCCTGTTGATGC
>CZKL01000234.1_pt1 | contig 18597 bp, 13 predicted proteins | sample 1122441 | NCBI WGS metagenome assembly CZKL01 (sample SAMEA3539301, study PRJEB10725) | soil metagenome | biome: tundra; feature: field; material: soil | place: USA | collected 2010-05 | depth 0.15 m
GAAGACCTACGCTAGCTCCAACTAGCAAATTCAATGACTTGCAATGTTTAAGGTCGCGAATCGCGGAAGTCGGGTTAGGCGAGCAAGTCTCGCTGTGACAAGACACAATCCACGACAACCATGCACATCACCTACAGAACAGCGATCCAGGCGGCGCGAAAGCGAGAACCGACAATCGTCCCACCGCGAACTGTGCGTTGATCTCACGAATTATTTCAAGTCTAAAAAGTCTCGCATTATCTTTTGCGATGCCCCAGACCGTTATGTTTCACACAGGAAGTTACTTACATCTCTACTGTGCTCGGGGGAGCCGAGACAATCGTCTCGCGCCTTAACGAGCTTTCCTGTAATAGTGGTTGGCCGCACCGGGCGTGGGAACATTGTCGGTGACCTGAGCTCCACCGGCATGCGCCCGTGTCAAAGCAGCGGTCAGCGTAATCCCGGTACCGGAGACCTGAGCGCCTGTCGCGTGCGCATGACTGAGCGGCGCGGAGACGGTAATGGTGGGGGCGCCGAACCTTCTGACGGAGACGACAACCGCCGTTTCAGAATTCGCGCCACTGTCAACGGTGATGGTCTGGCCCTCGCGAAAGCCGTTCGCACCGGCAACAGGGATAACGGTCGTGCCCACATCGGTGCCAGTGCTCACCGTGGTTGCACCCGCCGTGCCAACTGTCGCGATGACGGCGCTCTCAAGGTTTGCGCCAGCGTCAATCATGACCTTCTCGCCTGCATCGAAGCCTTGCACGCTGTCGACTTTGATATTGGTAGCGCCGGCGGCTGAAGCGGTCGACAGGGTGGCAGCCGCCTGCGTCTGGAAGTCGGTGCAGTTGCTGTCGGTGTCAGCGCCGTCGGGGAACCGGCCCGCGCTCGTGTTGGTGGCACCAGCCGCCGGCTCGAACCCTATGGCCGCGCCGGGCGCAGGCACGTGGCAACCGCTCTGCTCCGATCCGGAGGTAGCCTGGTAACCTTCGGCGGCCCATGGGTCAACTACGCCGCCGTAGTTGAGACTGTCGACAACCAGGCCCGTCGCATCCCGTAGCACGATGTTTCCTTCTTTGAAGGAAACCATCCTTCTGCCGAACGCGACCGCCTTGGAGGTGAGTTCCGGTCCACCGAACCACTGGTCGGGCTCCGGCGTCCCCTGGTAGCCCGCGGTAGTGACTGCGGCGTCACGCACCACTGTGTTGATCTCGTGGGTATTGGCCAGTGGGCTATCGAGCGTGATACCGGTGCCGAGCGCCTGAACGGGTTCGTTGCTCGAATGCGCAAATGCTGCGGCCGGCTGGAAGCTGATTCCCGTACCGCGGTCGCTAAAAGGAAGATTAGCCGCATGAGCGAACTTGAGCGGGGCGGCCAGATCGAGGCCCGTGCCCGAGACTGACGCATCTTCTCCGTCGATATGCGTCTGTTCGAGGGCTGGCGTAAAGTCGATGCCGGTGCCGGTCAAACCCGCCGTGCCGACGGCAGTGATGGTGACCGCGTTCTTGTTTGCGGGCGTGCCAATGGTCAGTTTGTCGCCCACCGCAAAACCGTTCACACTGCGGACTTTGATACTGCTCGCGCCGGCGCTCGCAGTCGTCAGAAGTTTGGTTTGGTTCGTCGGCGTGCCGACGCGCGTTACCGTAACCGTCTCAATCCCATGGCCGACTCCGTCGATGTCCAGCCTGATTTTGTCACCGACCGAGATGTCGGAGGCGGACGTTACCTTGATGTTGGTTGCACCGGCGGCCGCGTCCGCTCCGAGGTAAGCTTGCGTTCCCGGCTTGCCGACCGCTGTGACCGTGGCTACTTCGTACCGCTCCACGGCTCTTGCAACCGCCGGGTAGGTAGCCCCATAGCCAATGGCGATCTTCTCACCGACCACGAAGCCGGACGAGCTCGTGACCGGTACGTTGGTCGAGCCGATTGGGATCGTGATCACCGGACCATCGGGCAGGGGTTGCCACACAGTGGTGGCGTTGCTGGCCTCCGTCCCTACACTTGCAATCTTGCGAGTCTCGACGTTAGAGCCGGTGTCGATGCGAAGTGTATCGCCGACCGACATGCCCGTCGTGCTCCTGACGTGGATAGTGGTATCGCCCGCCCGCGCGGGGACTGCCAGCCCGGAGTTGGAGAGGCCTAACAAGTAAAAGGCGCCGGCCGCGAGCTTTGTCCCGGCGGGAAGCTTAACGCTCGAGAAGATCGCCTGTTGGGACGGGTGCTCGGTCAGGGTCCAGTTCGAGATGTCGATGCTACGGGCACCCGCGTTGTAAAGCTCAACGAAGGAGTCTGTCGAGTTAGTCGAAGAATCTGAGCTGATGCGGAACTCGTTGATCTTGATCGGGCTAACGTCCCGCACCTTCTCGGCCGTCGTCTCAGAACGTGTTCTCCCGCTGGGAGAGTTGGTCCACGAGGCTTTGCCCACAAGGTCGCCGTTGAAGGACTCTGGCCCCGCGGTGACCTTGAAGGTCGCGCTCACACTCGTACCTGGTGCGACCGGGGCAGCGAACGTCTTGGAGGTCTCGGTATTGCCCGCAACGAGGGAGGTCCACTGGCCGGGCACGGAGATGCTCAGCTTTACCCCCACCGCCGGCGCACCCGTGGTATTGGTGAACGTCACAGTGGTGTCTTGCGAGGATCCCGGCGAAAACGTCTGGAGTCCGGGCGGAGCGGCGGTTGCCGACGCCGGGGCGAGGCTCAGCGGAGGTGAGTTGTACCCGGCCGCCACGACATTGGCCTGCACCAACTGGTCGGTGGCATCCGTCGGGAAGGTGTTTGCAGCCGTCATCGCCCCCTCATAGAAGGTGCCCTGCGAGCTATTACTGTTGTCACCGCCGTTGCCCAGGAGGATGGCCCCCTGCTTGCGCATCGGGTCATAGGTGGAATTGACGCGCGGTCCGTCGAACATGACGGATAGTGCACCGTGTTGCGCGTCTCCGCCCATGGAAATCCAGCGGTGCGGTTCGCCCTTGGCCATTGCGGTTACGAATCGCCATGTGATGCTCGGAAGGTTTGCACAGCCTTTGGATCCATCCCGGTTGACGCAGCCGACCAGATTGTTTTCCTGATCGGTCATGATCCACGGTCCTTTTCCGCTCCCGCTAAACCAGGGCGTGGCGTTGCCATAGTAGGTGGTTTCCATGGTGCCATTGTCGTCGTCTCGGCTGTCGATCTCGGCGTTCCCGTAATCGAAACAGCAGCCGGAGTTGAAGTGCAGGCCGTTAACGACCCAGTACTGTCCCTCAGCCTGGTCGTCGACTGCGGTGCCTTTCACGTCGTCCTGGCGCAAACCCATACCTGGCGTGATGAAGACTCCATAGGCCTTATGACCCATGATGGTAATCGGCGCCATGTCGGCGATGGGCAGGTTGTTAAACCCTCCCATGGCCGGCCCACTGAATCCGCCGCGGGGGGCCTGCGTCAGGTCGTTATGTTTGGGAGATTGGTCGTAGATTGTGCTGATCCAGCAGTATGTGTTGGCGCAGAACTGATCCTGCGCGGCTGCGTCGGCGTATCCGCCCGCATCCGGGAAAGGCGATGCGGCGGGCTGAACAACGCCGATGTCCAGAGTCTTGCCATCCGACTGGCGCAGGATCTGGTAAAGCGGACCGTTATAGGAGGAGTACAGCGCGCGTGTAGTACTGTGGGCGGCCACGCAGGGGTCGCCGGCGGCAGCATAAATGTCGCATGGGCCTTTGGGCCTGGACGGAGAAACATGAGGGGCTGCCCCGGCCTGTTGTGCCATCGTCATCATGGCGCCCATCCCAGTGAGCGCCAGTGCGAGCATCAGTGCAAAATTGATTCTCGTTTTCATGCTTATCCTATGTGCCTTCCGGAAATTTTTACTGGCACCGGTGAAAGACGGGGCGGTCTTCTCTCGCTTAACGGGTCCGGTTTCTTCGAAAACATCTGCCGGGAATACGTATACCACTTGTGGCTGCAGCTGTTCGACCTCTTTTGACTTTTTAATTTGGGAATACGTATACCCCTGCCCTGCAATTGGTTCCAGTGCAATGCCGAAATACAGCGGCGTCTCGCCCCCTGCTTAACACGACGTGAGGCGGTCGCAAAGGATTGCATGCCGAAGCACGCACGGAATTCAGCCGGGCTTCAGCAATGTCTCTCTATACCGATATCCGTTTTCGGAGAAACGATTCGACGGCATCGCAACTGGAAAGCGCAATGGGCCTTTCTCACTTCGACCCTCCGCCGTTGTGCCTTCTTGGTCAACACCCGAATCAAGAACGTTGGGAGACCTGCTCAGCAAAATTAGAAGTTGGCACGCTCGAAGTTGAGACGGCACAGTCTTTTGCATCGGGTTGATCGGTTTTTGGCTGCTACGAAACTCTAGCTTCACGCATTCCTTAAGTAACCAAGGAGCTTTTCAATTGACGCAACCTTAACTCGGGGTCGTGTAGCCTCGATATAGACCTAATTTCAAGATCGCTTGTACTCAAATCTAGCTTACCGAATGGATGGTCCCCCCCACTATGCCATTAAAGAACCTGTGTCTGGCTCTTTGTCTACTCATCACCAGCGTCTCCTTCGCACAAACCGTTCCGCGGTCCTCGCACGTATGGATGATCGCCGAAGAAAATCACAGTTATGAAGATGTCGTCGGCAGCTCTCAAATGCCTTACTACAACCAATTGATTCAACAATACGGTTTGGCTACCCAGTTTTATTCCAATCAGCACAGCTCTCTTCCCGCATTGATGTGGTTTGTGGCCGGCGCGCCGATCGAACTGAATAACGATACAGTTTCATGCAAACATAGCGAAGACAATGTTGTCCGCGAACTACTGAAAAAGCATTACACCTGGAGGTCTTATCAGGAGAACATGCCGTACGCTGGCTTTCAGGGACTTTTTGGCGGCACAAACAATACCTATGCCCGCCGGCATAATCCACTAATCGACTTCACCGATGTCTGCCCTGGAACTGGGCAGGATAAGAACAGTGTGCCTTTCTCTGAAATGGAGAAGGACTTCGCAAACGGCGACACGGTGAACTATGCCTACATCACTCCTAACCTGAACGAAGATGCTCACAACGGGACCTTGCAGGCCGCGGACCGGTGGCTTCAGGCCAACCTACCTGGTATTCTCGCCCGCCCTGAGTTCAGCGCGGGAGGCGACGGCATTCTTTTCATCGTCTGGGATGAAGCCACGCTCTCTACGGACAATCGTTGTTCTGCCACCGTTTCAAAGGGATGCGGCGGTCGCACAGCGACTCTCGTAATCGGCCCTGGGGTCAAGCCCGGGTATCAGTCAACAATCACTTATCACAATGAAAACGTACTCACGACTGTCTGTGCGGCCATGGGTCTGTCGACGTGTCCTGGGGCCTCACAGAATGCTGAGCCCATGGCAGACTTCTTCAAATCGGGCGGCTCGGCGGGAACTCCATCTAACGATGTCGTCATATCAACTCCCGGCGACGGAGCTACGATTGTCGGCTCTGTTCGTCTGATTGCAAAAGCTTCTGAGAGTGAGGCTGTAAGTCAGACACAAGTTTGGGATAACGGTTCAAAGCTTGGTGTGTATGAAGATCAGATCGATACCGTCTACAATCTTGCGCCGGGAAAGCACACAACCTCGGTATTCGACCTGAACTCCTCCTTCAAAGTTATCCATCATGCTTCGGTGACCTATACCGTGGAGTCGCTAACGAATGGGCTTCAGATCATATCGCCTACACCGAACGAAACTTTCAACATGTCCACAGTCCACGTCGTTGCGCACGCCAGTGAATCCGTCCCGATAAGCCAGATTCAGGTTTGGGACAATGGCGTAAAGCTTGGCCGTTATCAGGGAGCAGACGTGAATCAATACTTCAGCCTCGCGGCCGGATCTCACAACGTTACGGTTATGGACCTTGACAGCAACAACAAAATCCTTCATGAATCCAGCGTCTCCTATTCAGTGCAATAGGCGAGCGATCGGTTTGAGTGGCCCGGGTGCTTGTTTTGAAACCCGGGACACTCATCTGATTCGATACGTCTGTGACAGAAGATGGTTGAACTTTCGCACCATACCGCATAGGTTAGGGTCAGCATTGCGGTCAATAAGCAGGCTGGATCCGTAGGTCTCTACTCGCTTGCATCCTGCTGAAATCGCATTGCCTGGTTCTTCATGAGAAGCAAACACACGATCTCCTGAAGGCAATGCACCTTCGCCTGCCAATCTTCCGCTGAAGGTTCTTGCTCATTGGGTTGATCACGACGATGTTTTTCGGTATCCATGATTATCCTCCAAGGGCCTTAGAAGGTTGTGGGAATGACTGCGATACAGGCCGTCCTTAGACGCCCTCAGCGTGCCTGCGAACACGGTCGTGCATTGAAGCCCAGCCTTTGTTCATGCCAGCCCTGTGTTCTTCCGACACTAAGCCAAGCGCGGTGTGCCGGAAGGTAATCAATGTTCCGCCGTCGACTTCGCTCAGCCGATATTGCACGTTGCAAACGAACGGGAAAGAGGCGAACAGTGGACCGGCGAATTCAAGCAGCGTAGGTCGCTTGATGGCTTGAACGTGGGCCCAGAAGTGCCCATTACCGTCGCCCAGATCGCGGTACCATCTTCCACCGGGCCACGGTTCGATCTTCATGTCGAGAGATTTGCCGTCGGGGGTCTCGTTGCCGGGTCCTAGTTGCTCGAGCAGCGCGGCAAAGGTTGTCGCCAGAGGCGCCTGGACGTGAATTTCCTGGTTGATCGTAAGCGTCAGGTTTTCGAGAGTCTGTTCGGTGGCAATCATGATTTCTCCTTGAAATTCTTTCGTGGGGAATTCAAATCTGATGAAACTTCGCGGACCATTGCTTCCGCTCGTTCCTTTACTCGATTCAGTTGGTGCTGCCAGTAACGCTCGAAGGTGCCGGCCCATTCGTGGAGAGGACGTATCGCTTCGGCGTTGGTTCGGTAGAGTTTTTGACGACCCTGGCAACGCATCCGAACCAGTCCCACGTCACGCAACACGCGCAGATGCTTGGAAACGGAAGGCTGCTCCAGGCCGAGGGCCGACACAATTTGGGCAACGGGCCGCTCAGCTCCGGCGAGATAACTCAAAATCTCTCGCCGCCGGGGTTCAGCAACCGCATTGAAGGCATCCGAAGTGGTGCTTGCTCTTGCCATGACCGAACATTACATTCCCATATAGGAATGTGTCAAGTATGTTTTTGTAGACTCCTTCACGAGTCAGAGAACGATCAACTACTGTTTGGAGGTCTGATGAATACCGCAGATGAGATTAGGAACCATATGAGCACATGCTGAAGAATCGTGTTGAGCTCTACAAGCCGAATTGGCAGTCACATCAAGGCGAAAACGTTGGAAACATGCGCGATCTCCAGACTCAGGGCAGTCAGACTGGTCGGCATCCAGACTTAGTTGCCGAACGTGACAGCGAGCCGCTTCTGGAGGCAGGAGTTACACCAACGATGTCACGGCCGGGTAACAGGTGAATTCCTCTCCTGATACTTGCCAGTACGGTATCAATTGTTGCCCGGGGTTGCCGCGAACAGTGAAGTGTAAGGGCGACCCCGCAACGGACTCAACGTGTTTAGCCACGTGTTCTGCATCGTGTGCACCATCGATTGAGAGCCCAGCTTGCGGAGTTCCGACAAGCGCAAGCAAAATGGGGCCATATTCAATTGAGTATCTTGTCTTACCCGCCAATTGATCTTCGCCTTTGTAAGGTCTGACCCGGATCACCGCCGGCAATGTGAACTCGATGATATCCCCGCTTGACCATTGGCGTTCTAGAGAAAAATACGTTCCCGGCCGACCCTCGCCTGTTGCCTTGCCATTGACTGAAATTCTCATCACACCCCCGGCCCACGAAGGAATGCGAATCCTTAGATTTGCCTGCGTTGGTGTTGCGACCTTCACAGTGCAATGAACTGCAGTGTCAAAGGGGAAGTGCGTGTTCACGGTCAGCTCCATCGGGTATCCGCCTTGCTGCCAACGGATAGTCGACGGCTCGTAGAGATGTACGTAGAGTCCGTCCGGAGCGATCGAATAAATGTGCTCCGGGAGACTTCCCAGCAGACGGGTGCCCTGACCTTCGCAACACGTGTTTTCGCGCGTCGCCTTCTCTTTCTTCCCTTCCAATATTGCGTGATAGCGAAGACCCTTAGCACCATCCTGATTAGCGATTCCCACGTTATAAATTGACTTCTCTATTTCCGTTGCGTACCGCTCATCGTCTGGATTGAGCAGTTGGAAACGTTGACTGAGGAAAACCCAAAAGCTGCTCCCACACAGTTCGCCAAGTTTTTGTCGCAGGTAGTCGCTGTCCGGTGGGTCTTTTTCAAATTCAATGATGGAGATGCTGCCGCCGGCCTGCTGCCAATGCGCGCGGTAGAGTTCCCAAGCCCCGGAAACGGCGTCGTAGTAAAGCGAATCTCCTGTGAGGAGATACATGTCGAGATAGGCTTCAAGGTTAGTCAGTAAGTAGCAGTGAGGACGATCGTATGGATACTGCCAGACTTGTTCTTTTTCCTGCTTTGCAAGACCCCTAAGCCACGCATCTTCCTGATAAAACCGCTGGATTACTTGAGCATCTGCGGGCCTGCCCAATGGGCTCGTCCCCATCCGCGTATTCGCGACCATGCCTTGGCCACCCTGGATGGCGCCTCGGAGCATCTCCGGCAAGAATAGCTGCTGATTGAACCAGTCATAGTAACCGCGCAGCATGGGCAATGCTTTTTCGTTGCCGCCGTACGCCGCTTCGAGCAGTCCATGGGTGAGCCAAGCGCGCGTGTACGCCGCCCTTTCAGAATAAAAAATAGAGTCTTCGGTATATGCCATGATGTATCCGTTAGACTGGCGGCACTCTTCGATCCCATCCACTACCGCATTAACGCGACGTCTCAGTTCTGGCTCATCGATCCAGCGCATGGAGTTGGCAGCGCCCATCAAGAACCGTCCTGCGTTGGATCCAGCAAGGTCTTCTTCCCAGAAGATCTGCGACCCTGCAGGCTTGAAGTTTTTAATCTTCCCGATCCGCTCGTAGAACTGGCGCAAGAGATCTTCAGTCGAATAGGAGGTCAACAGATATTCGATGTTGTTCTGCATGGCAGTTTGAAATAAGCCGCCGCCCAGGGTAACTCCCATCTTCGGCGCTAAGACCTTATACTTTGAGGGCTTCCATGCAGATGGATCGGTAACGGAGTGCGGATTTTCGTAATGGATCCCCTCGCCATCCTGGCGGGGAGGTCGACTAACTTGACCAATAAGCTCAGGGTTTCCGTGTTCCGGATCTGCCTCTGCTTTGCAACCAATTGCAACGTCTTTGCCCTCGGACAGCACCGCCATCTTGGCGAGCGTGAGAGTGAATTCGGGACTGTCTTTCGGTTCACCACCCGGCGGAGCATCTTCGGTCGGGTTAGCTTTCACGGGCCGTAGTCGTGTTGCCGTGAGCCGCACGTACCGGCCGTTGATTTCGCGTTGCGAGTATTGGGTGATGTTGTCTTTGGGATCGGGAAAATCTGAATGCGTCAGATCGGCAATGGTCGATGCAGAAGTAAAATTAGCGTCGTTTGAGGCTTCGATCTTGAATCTAAGTGGAAAGCCCTCTCCCGCATAATATTGGTCTCGCCCCGGATACATGCGCTCAGAAGCAGGAAACAACTGAATGGATTCAATCGGAAGAGCTTTTCCCAGGTCTATCTGAATCCAGGTTGCGACTTCGGGATTGGCAACAACTTTGGAGCGATATGCGCGGTAGTTCGTGGCTGGAGTTGCCGCCATTCTGAGACCAGTTTTAAAGGGCTCCAACTCAACCTGCTCCGCAGCCGCAGCCTTCGCAAGAGGACTGAATGTGCTTGTCGCCGCAAGGCCTGCACCAACATAAGAGGTATTCCGAAGAAAGTTCCGTCGTGTCAGACTCATAGTCGTGGTTGTACCGCTCCCTTGGTCGGCCTCTCGTGATTATTCAATAGCCGACGAGATCTGCTCTCGAGGAGAGATCTCCTCCGTGCCGCAGGGCCCACATCCGATCAGCGGAGTCGGACGGCGTCTCGAACATCTCGCCGAGGATACGCTACAAGCCGCATGCTTGGCATCCATTTTGAGGCATGGAAGTTTACTCCCTATCGAATGAAGGTCTTCACGCGGGCGTTCCGCACAACGCTTTTCACAGTCATCTTTTTCAAAAGGAAGGGACGACCATCGAAGATTGATCCAACGAACAGGAGCCAATCTTGCGCCGATTCATGGTCTGTCTAAGCCAGGTCATATGTTCTTCCAGGGGCCAGACTCTTCGAGAGAGTCAGGTAAAATGAGGAACTCAGCGTATATTTATCGCAATGAACTGCGAACAATACTAACGTGATCGTCTTATAACTCCCATCTGACTCTCAGTGCGAGATACACTCTCAATCACGGTGTGTGACAACTGGACCTCATCGTGGTCCGTGATGAGCTGACCGGCACAACATCCGGGAGGGGCCGCATGAAGCAAGAACTAGCTTTGAAGATCGTTCTGGGTCTGGTGGGAGTGCTGTTTCTGGCATTAGCTTTCCCAATGGCGATGTTTATTCGAGAAGAGCCTGCGCTATCAATGATGCTTAGCCTCTATGTCACTCTCGGCGTTTTTTTGCTTGTGGCAATCCGCAATCCTCCGGCGCATCGTAGCTTGATCGCCTTCACAGCGTGGTCCAGCTTGGTTCATGCAGCGCTTATGGGCACGCAGGCGATGCTCAACATGGTTGCACGCGGAGAACTAATAGGAGTGGCTGTTCTTGTGGCGATCGGCATTGCATTGCTCGTGCTCGCGCCAGCGAAGCTGGTCTCCGGCGCTCACCTCACGGCGCAGTAGCACTCCACTAAATTGATAGTTTTGTCGATGCCCACCAAGCGGCGCACGACGTCTGAGCCGCCCGGTCGACTCCGCGTTCAATCTCGGTTTTAATGATATTATCCAGTATCCTTACCGGTGCGCTGGCTTATTGATCCGCCGTCGTTTGCGGCAATTCTTAAACTTTCTTTATGGTGAATAGTCTTGGATCATCAGGATTACAACAGTGCAGACCCGGGCAGAATGCCGGAATCTCAAGACAATCGAGACTATCGCCTTCTCGCAGAATTGATTCCAAACCTTGCCTGGATCGCGCGACCAGATGGTTTTATCTATTGGTATAACCAGCGCTGGTTCGAATACACGGGAACCACTCCTGGGGAGATGGTCGGTTGGGGTTGGCAGTCTGCGCACGATCCTGCCGTGCTGCCACAGGTTCTGGAACGCTGGCGAAGTTCGATCCAGAATGCTGAACCCTTCGAGATGACATTTCCTATCCGTGGAGCAGATGGTGTTTATCGTCCGTTTCTCACTCGAACGGTCCCGCTCAAGGATGATAACAACGCAGTTCTTCGCTGGTTTGGAACCAATACCGAAGTCGGGGAACAGATCCTCGCTACTGCCGCGCTACGAGAAAGTGAAGAGCGTTTCCGTACGGCGACTCAAGCTGTTAATGGTGTGCTGTGGACCAACGATTCAAAAGGGGAGATGCAAGGCGAGCAACCCGGATGGTCTAACTTCACAGGTCAGACGCTGGAGCAATACAAAGGCTACGGTTGGTCGACGGCAGTGCACCCAGACGATGCACAACCCACGATTGACGCATGGCAAGAGGCGGTGCGCGAACGCCGCTTGTTTTCGTTTGAGCATCGGGTTCGGCGCCATGACGGTGTCTATCGGTCCTGTTCAATCCGGGCGCTGCCTATCTTCAATGGACAAGGGGCAATTCGCGAATGGGTCGGCGTCCATACCGATATTACTGAGGACCGGAAGACCAGGCAGGCTCTGGTCGATACGGATGAACGTCTTCGACTCGCCTTGACCGCCGCCAACGGTGTCGGAACATGGGATTGGGATGTACCCAACAACCGTGTGTATGCGAATGAGGGGTTCGCACGTATCTACGGAGTCGATCCTGAGAAGGCTTCTGCTGGTCTGCCGATTAGCGAGTTTGCCCGCAACATTCATCCGGATGACACGGAACGGGTCAATGAAGCTATAGAAGTCGCCATGAAGACAGGAGATGACTACCGCGTGGAATACCGGCTCGTGCAGTCAGATGGTTCCGTGCGCTGGCTTTCAGCAGTCGGCAAATGCAGGTGCGACGCTTCGGGAGTTCCATTGCGGTTCCCTGGGGTCGCCGTCGACATTACGGAAATGCGCAGAGCGGATGAAGCATTGCGCATGAGTGAAGAAAGTCATCGCATTGCGGCGGAGGTCACACAACTCGGCCACTGTCGGCTCGATACAGCAACCCGAACCTTGCTCAGCAGCAAACCTATCTTCAAAGCCAATTACGGCCGAAGAGCCGAGGAAGCCTTCACCTACGAGGACCTCCTTAGCAGCATTCACCCTGAGGATCTGCCGAGGGTGAAGGATGCCGTTCAGACGGCGATCCGCGAAGACTCAATCTACAGGGCAGAATATAGAGTCTTCTGGCCTGATGGATCTCTTCATTGGATTTCAGCGAGCGGACGATTAATCCGTTTCAATGATGGAACGACGCCTCAGATGGCAGGAGTGACGCTCGACGTCACTCAAAAGCATCTTTCGGAAGCGGCACTCTTGCAAACCGAGAAACTGGCTGCGGTTGGACGGCTCGCTTCGTCAATCGCTCATGAAATCAACAACCCGCTCGAAGCCGTCACCAATCTTCTCTATTTAGCTCTCGGATCCAATGATGTGTCGGAGATTCATCAAATGTTGGGGACGGCTGAAGAGGAACTCCGACGTGTATCAATCATCGCAAATCAGACGCTCCGCTTTCACAAGCAAAGTTCTTATCCTAAGGAGATTAGTTGTCTTGATTTGTTCTCGATGGTCATTTCAATGTACGAAGGCAAACTCCGCAACTCAGGAATCCAAGTTGAAAAGCGGAAGCGTGCGAATGCCCCGGTCAGAATCTACGAAGGCGACATCCGTCAGGTCCTGAATAACATCGTGGGGAACGCGATTGACGCGATGCCACAGGGGGGAAGGCTACTGGTGCGCAGTCGCGAGTCAATCAATTGGAGAACGGGCAAACGTGGCATTGTTCTCACCGTCGCGGATACAGGAACGGGCATGACTCCTGAAGTACAGAGCAGGATGTTTGATGCTTTCTTCACCACGAAAGGCATCGGCGGCACCGGACTCGGTTTATGGATTAGCGCAGAGATTATGCAGCGACATGGCGGCCGCATCTTTGTCAGAAGCAGTCAGCGGGAGGGTCATCGAGGGACCGTCGTCAACTTATTCATTCCATTCGAGGGGCCTATCTCTGCGTTAACACCCGATCCCTCGATGAGTTCCTGATGTTCAACTACAGCCACTCGAATCTGTAAAATCCGCCCGTTTAAACCAGCGCGCAGATCATCAAACGGAACATCGCCACCGGAAAACCCGGCGATGCAATTCCAAACAAAGCACATTCAAGCCACGGGCAAAGCTCAGGTTAACGCTGGCTTGTCTTGCATCTCGAATTCAATGTGAGCACCTTGAAGCAAGGTCGCGTGCTCGATGACGCGAGATGGATGCGGAGCGCCGTTGACGACAATGCGCTGGACGTAAGGCGTCTTCGGCCCGTTGCCCTTTGCTTCAATCACAATGCTCTTTCCTGTGCCAAGATGAATCGTCGCGCGCGGGAACAAAGGGCTGCCCAACGTATATTCCGGCTTGCCGGGACAGAGCGAATAGAAGCCCAGCGCACTCAGAATGTACCAGGCAGCCATCGAGCCCGTATCTTCATCTCCGCAGAAATTATCAACACTGTAAGCCTCGTTCAATACACGCCGCACCCAGTACTGCGTGCGATCGGGTCGTCCCGCTGCGGCAAACAGATATAAGACTTGATGCACAGGCTGGTTGTTGTGCATGTATTGCCCGAACGGCAGCGCAGCCATCTCCGACATCTCGTGAATCTCCTGCCCGTATACCCCAACATTGAACTTGGGGGGAAGTGCGAGCATCTCGTCCAGAGCAGCGGCCGTAGCATCCTTTCCACCTAATGCGGCAATAAGTCCCGGCACGTCGTGAGGAACGTTCCATCGATGCTGCCACGCCGCACCCTCTTCGTAAGGACTACCCCACGTGAAAGGATCGAATGGCTCGAGCCAGGAACCATTCTCGTTTTTGCCGCGGAAGAATCGCGTTTGCGGATCAAAAATATTGCGCCAATTCTCCGAGCGCTTTTGAAACATCGCCGCGTCTTGAGTCTTGCCCAGCTTGGCCGCAATCTGACCGATGCAGAAATCACCATATGCGGCATCGGCTGTTTCAGCAACCGACTGATTCACGCGATCAGCGGGCAGGTAGTTCAGCTTGAGATAGTATTCGATGCCTTGGCGACCAAAACCGCGGCTAGGATCACCGGGTTGCGTTGCGTGTTTACGCAACCCTTCGTAAGCTGTTTCTCGATCGAATCCGGAAATATCTTTAACGATCGCGTCGGCAAACAGCGAGTCAATCAGGCTGCCCGACATGCATGCGCGATAGCCGGGCGCCGGAAACTGCGGCATCCAGCCTCCCTCTTTGTAGGCGTTAACCCAGGCTTGCAGAATTTCTCCGAGACGCTCAGGAAATACTAGCGACATGAATGGATACCAGGCTCTGTACACATCCCAGTAGCCGTGGTCGGCGTACATGACGCCGGGCACAACCTTGCCATTGAATGCGCTGTAGTGTTGAGGTTTTCCACTTTCATCAGGTTCGTGGAATGTGCGTGGAAACAAGAGTGCCCTATAGAGACAGGAGTAAAGGGTGCGCCGCTGTTGTTCTGTGGCTCCGTCGACATCGATGCGGCTCAACGCAGCGTTCCACTCCTTCGCTCCTTTTGCTCGCAAATCTGCCGCTGGCCGGTCAGAGAGTTCCAGGCGCAGGTTCCTCGATGCCTGCTCAAAAGAGATGAAGGATGTGGCGATACGGGCTTCAATCGATCGGCCCGCGCCGCTTGCAAAGCGCACGACTCCAACGCGGTTCTCGCCAACCTCGCGCACGTCGAAGCCTTGCCATGGTTCGGGAAATTGAAGGATGTAATAGGTCGCGAAGTTTGCTGGCACTCCGCCTGCGTTCGCTCTTGATTCGAAGCGTACGATTCGCTTGGAAGCATCCGGTTCGATGACGCCGGTTTTCCCAGGAATTTCGAACATCAATCCCCGCGACCCTGGTTCAGTGAAGTTGGCCGTAAGTAGACAGCAACGGTCGGTGGCAATAAGTTCTACTTCAGCCTCGTAGCGCAGCAGCTTCAGGCGCAGAGCATAGGGAGAAAGGAGGGCTTCCTCAGGACGGTAGGAGGAAGAACGCGCATCCGGTTCAGGATTGGCTTCGCCCGAGAAAGGCATGAACGTCGCGTGGCCGTAGTCCGACAGCCATGGGCTGAGCTGATGCGTGCAGCGCAAGCCTTGGATGCGCCGATCACTCGGCTGAAACATCCATGGAGTGCCGCTCCGTGATTGCAACGTCCAATGCGCCATTCCGAAGGGCATGGCTGCGATAGGCAGGGTGTTGCCGCGCGAGAAATAGTAATTGGAATCTGTTCCCTGAAGAATGTTGACCAGTCCTGCTGAATCGGTCGCTGCTTCAATTGAAGATCCAGGTCCGGTCTCCTTTTGAACTTTTTCCTGCCCATCGGCATCAACAAATGCAGCTCCCAGCGCGGCCAAACTTGAGGCCTTCAGAAAACCCCTTCTGCTGTGTGCGAACATCAAACTCCCCTGTCCAATTCCTTATCTAGTCAATCATAGTTTTCCCGGCTATGCGGCGCTCGTCATCACAGGCTTCGCTAGCTCGCACCGCTTTTTACCGATCCGGATGAGAGCATGAACGGCCGATGGGTAGAGCTAAAAGTTTCGAATCGTGCACAACGGGTGCGATCGAGAGAACGTCTCGATAAGGTGAATTGACTCAAGGGCGGGTCGCCCAGGCTAACCCGTCGGGTTCGCCGCCCACATCGACGTGCCCCGTCACCGTGAGTGTTTTTAGATCGAGAACAGCCACGTAATTATCAGGCCCACAGGAGATGAAGGCGCGATTGCCTACAGGGTCCACCAATATGCCGGCCGCGCCGTGGCCAATCGGCACGCGCTTGGATTCTTTGTGCGATTCTGCATCATAGATGACCAGATCGCCGCCGCCCAACATTGAAATCAGCACGAGCTTTCCATCCGGAGTGAACTTGAGCCGGTTTGCGCCGAAGGTCTTTGCATCCAGCGTGCCCGTTACGGTCCGCGTCTTGAGATCGATCACAGACAGTGTGCCGTCCTGCGCATTCGCGGTCCATAGCTCTCGTCCGTCGGGCGACACGTCGAATCCTTCGTCGCCTTTGCCGACCGGGATGACCGTTTCGTTCCAATCCATCCGCGGTTGATTGCCGCCCGGCGGAGGCGGGGGCGGCTGTGAGCCCGGTGGCGGCCGCATTCCAGGAGACGGCCCCATTGGAGGTAGCGTCACTTTTTCTAAGATGCTGACGGTTGCGGAGCTTACATTGGTGGTGTAGATCTGCTTCTCGTCCGGAGTAACGTATAACATGTGCGTCCGGTTCTGGCCTGTGCCCATGATCCAATCGATCTTGGCGGTTTGAGGATCGTAGCTCGCGATGGCTTTGGCGCCCTCGGCAGTGAGCCAGAGTTTCCCTCCAACGAACGCGAGCCCGTGTGGTCCATTCAAAGCACCCGTGTCGATATCGGCCAACGCTTTCTGCGCAACCAGGTCGATTACCGAAAGCGCATGGTAGCGGCCTCCTCCGTAGATAGAGACGAATGCGGTCTTTCCGTCGGAAGACGCGATAACCTCGTGAGGATCAGGACCGACCGGGGCACGCGCGATGACCCGAAGCGTTGCCGGGTCCACGATGGCCAGCGTGTGATCCCGTTTCGAAAGCGCCAATAAGCTCCGACTCGGCGCTGATTGAGCACCCACTCCGCTCACGGAGAAAAGCAGTGTCGCTAATGCGGCACCGGCAAATAGCGATTGGGGAAACTTGGATTGCATGATTCTGCTCCGTGGCGTTCGGGGTTCAATGGCGTAGAAACTTACATCATTTGATCTTGAGAATTGAGGCTTTTGACGGCGCTCTGAACGACGCTCCACAAAAAAGAGTTCCCGGGCAAATGTTAGAGTACGCGTCGAGGCAGCTATATGAGAAGACGAAAAAGTCAGCAAAGGCGAGACAGGCATCTGGTCATTGAAAGCGAAAACGAGGTTCGTGACCAAAATCCTGTGAATACCAGATACGAGAATTTGGGTACCCTGTTGACCTGCATCCTTCAATCGCAGCCTCCCTAAGAGGACTTGAAGATCCGGCCGCGATGCCGCTTTCCGGAACGACGGGCGCAACGCCAAATTACGTTGCCGGTCTCCAGCGCCTCTTCGTCCGGGGCGGTCTCACATCCACCTATATCGCCGCTTTCTGAACACAGTCTGTGATGTAGGCTTTCCGGTTTCGCCTGGTCGCGGCGCATGCAGATCAGAGTCCGCCTCAATGGGCTGCGCTTTCTAACTCTTTAAGTTTGTAATTGATGATCTGGTCAGATTGTTCGCAATTCGAGGGAGTTTAAACGGGGCAATTGTAAAGAAGTCTGGATCGTGCAGGGCACTGCTCTTAGCGTTCATCATGTAGGTTGATGCCGAAGCGAATCCCGACTCACGCGATTTTCGTGCCGATCAGTTTGAGCCGCGAATCGATATGGATCTTCCACCACTAACTGCTTACGCTGGCGCGTCCTCGATCACTTGTCCCTTGACGCCAATTTCTACCGATTTTTAGGAGCTGAAGGCTGTTCATAGCCCTATGCCAAGCAAGTTTCACCTGAAAGCGGCTGGCGACGCCATAGATAAAGATCCTCTTCATCGCAGACATGATGTTCTTCGAAGGGCTTTAGGTCAGATTCGCGCTGAGCGGTGCCGACGGTGCGGAAACAATCGATGCAAATGGAATCATGGGTTCCGTCAGCGTTGACGCGACGCGGAAATGCACGACGGGTTAGAAACATTGGGCTCATAACAGTTCTCTGTGCTGTAGACTTAATAACAATATTACGTAGTAAACCGGCTGTTGCGAACGTTACAGGGAGTAGTTACTTTGGTTCAGCGCGTAACTCGAGAGACATGGGGGCTCATCATGGCCTTTCCGCCGGCAGTAAAACGGTGAGCAACAGGTTGAAGATTTCTACGTGCCAGTTAGACTCTTGCAACGGCCCGGATGTAAGCAGAAGTTTTGGAGCACGCAGGGTCTTTGTCGCTCGGCTCATGCGTGTCGGGGCTCAGGGCGACTCACCTCCCGCGAGGATCACGCCTCGCGCTGGTCCTTCGTCAGCCGCGTCGCTTTTTTGCAGGACGTTTGTGGCAGGCGACCCCAAGTCTCGCTTCATTCGGAACGCCGTGATCCGGGATCGTACGGCAGGCTCCGCGAGCAACTACAAATTTGAAAGCGCCACGGGTTCATTGAAAAATCGGGGTATCATAGGCAAACAAAATAAGAAGCTAAACCTCTCTGCCGAGATTCGCTTATCCGAGCTCGGTTCACAGGCAACCGCAGCAGCGGATTGTGTCCGACAGTTGGGATAGAGATCAGGCGCATTGACTGGGCCTAGTTCCTGCCAAAGTCAACGATTCCTGAAGCCCCCCTAT
>CZKL01000053.1_pt1 | contig 18540 bp, 14 predicted proteins | sample 1122441 | NCBI WGS metagenome assembly CZKL01 (sample SAMEA3539301, study PRJEB10725) | soil metagenome | biome: tundra; feature: field; material: soil | place: USA | collected 2010-05 | depth 0.15 m
CTTCCCTTCAGTCTGGGCATAGGTCTTCAGTACCTCAATATTTATTATTGCATTATTTATACAGAGATCAATAAGGGCGCGATTCATTCTGGGTACCCGAGACTATTCTCTCGGCAATCATCCTGTCTGGCAGGTATTCCGAGGTGTCTATCAGATGACAAAGAAACCCGTGCTTCTTCGCGGTATGGCACTGAGTGCGGGTTATCTCTGGGCTGCCATTCGACGCGCCGAACGGCCTATCCCTAGAGAACTGCTCGACTTTCGGCGCAAAGAACAGATGGATGAATTGGCTAGAAGATTCTTGCGCAGGCCAGCACCACAGGCAGAGCGCCCGGCCGCAACGCATATCAGCTAACAGCTGAACGTAATTCACTTTTCGGAGACATTGTGACCCGCATGAAACAGGAACGCGAACTCGTCCACGCCAGGCACCATGCTGACCTGCCGGCGGACATTCGCGATGCGGCTCAGGAACTCTCGGTCATCATCAATGCCGATGATTGGGGAAGTGACGTCTCGACAACTAACCGTACCCTCGATTGTGTTCTAAGCGGAGCGGTATCCTCGGTGAGCGCCATGGTCTTCATGGAGGATTCGGAACGGGCCGCGCGCCTGGCGCGAGAGCATAAAGTGGATGCCGGCCTCCACCTGAATTTCACGCTTGGGTTTTCCGGGATAAATTGTCCGCCAAACCTTAAGGAACATCAGGCAAGAGTCTCTCGCTTCCTGCGATCCAGGCGCCTGGCCCCGGTCATCTACCATCCCCGACTGGGTGCATCATTTAAGTTATTGGTTCAAGCTCAGCTCGAGGAGTATGAGCGAATCTATGGCGTCCCTCCCCGGCGCGTGGACGGCCATCATCACATGCATCTCTGTTCGAATGTGCTAATGGGCAAGCTCCTGCCCGCAGGCACAGTCGTGCACAGGAATTTCTCATTCCTCCCGGGCGAGAAGAGTTGGCTCAACCGCTCGTATCGTGGTTTGCAGGATTGGCTGTTGGCACGTCGTCACCGCACAACGCGGATGTTTTTTGCGCTGCCTCCGTTGGAACCGCCACACCTGGCAAAGATCGTCGATTTCGCAGCAAAATGCAAAGTCGAAATCGAAACTCATCCTGCCGTTCCTGACGAATATGAATTCCTGCAAAGCGGGAAGCATAAGTTATTTACCGGCAAGGTCACGATCGCACAAGGGTATTCCCTCGATGAGCGTTTTCCCTCGACAGTCGTTGAAAACGGGCGGCTCGGTGACGATTGCACGCCAACAGAGTCTGTCTCTCCTCCCGATCAAACAGGCGTGGTCCCCGTCGAGGAACTGCCGCACATCAGTGTTTGCGTTTGTACTTACAAGCGGCCACAGCAGCTAAGAGCGCTGCTGATTGATTTGTCGAAACAACACACAAGCGGCCTGTTCACTTATTCGATCGTGGTCGCTGACAACGATCCTGCGAGATCCGCGGAATCTGCGATCGCGGAGATGCAGCAGTCCCTTTCGGTCCCGATCAAATATTGCTCTGAGCCACGGCGCAGCATTGCGATGGCCCGCAACAAAGTGGTCGAGAACGCGTCAGGCGAGTATCTGGCTTTGATCGACGACGATGAATATCCGATCTCCAACTGGCTACTTTCGCTCTTCACCACCATTAACCAATACAAAGTCGATGGAGTCTTAGGGCCGGTCAAGCGACATTTCGAAGAGGTTCCCCCGGAGTGGTTTAAGAAGAGTCGCATTTATGACCGCAGAATCAATCCCACAGGAATGCGCGTTGACTGGCACGAAGCGCGCACCGGAAACGCGCTGCTCCGGAGGGGGTTGGTTGCCGGCGATCCCCTGCCCTTCCGGCCAGAATTCCGAGCCGGAGAGGATCAGGATTTTTTCCGCCGCAAGTTGGAAGAAGGACGCAAATTCATCTGGTCCTCCGAGGCTGCGGTCTTTGAGGTCATTCCGCCCGCACGCTGGCGCCGTAGATACATCGTGCGGAAGGCGCTTCTGCATGGTGTGAATGGCGCACAACAACCTACCTGCACAGGTATAAGCGTTTTCAAGTCGATCATCGCGGTGCCAGCATATGTTTTTTGCTTGCCTCTGGCGCTGCTTGCGGGGCAAGGACGATTCATGGAACTCGTCATCAAATTGTGCAATCACGTTGGGAAGCTTCTGTACCTGATGAAGATTAATCCTATCCGGGAAGAATACGTAAGTGATTAGCGTATCGCGGCAACGGTCCGGCCCTTCATCGAGCAAAGCGAATGGCCGGCAAGGGAAATAGTTCGATATGTACGTTGGCAACAGGGAGATCAAAGTGTCCGGACGCGGCTTGCGCATCGCCAAGCTGGATGCGGACATGTATCAATTCTTATCGGAACCGGCTTCGCTGATTGAGGCATTAAGGACATGCAAGAAGCGCGTGGACCTGTTCACGTTTATGCAGCGCCTGCCAGAAACGCAACCAACATTCAGTTATCCGATGGAATGGGACAACCTGGCCGTATTGCCGGTATCGACCTTTGATGAGTGGTGGAACAAGCAGATCGGATTCAAGGCCAGGAACAGGGCGAGACAAGCCGAGAAGAAAGGCGTGGTTGTCCGCGAAACATCATTCGACGAGAACCTCGTGCGGGGGATCTGGGAGATCTACAACGAAGCTCCAATGCGCCAGGGCAGGCCATTTCCCCACTACGGAAAAGATTTGCCGACGGTATACAAAGATGAAGCCACCTATCTGAACAGCAGCACTTTCATTGGTGCGTACCTGGGTGGCGAACTGATCGGCTTTATCAAGTTGACTGTGGATGAGTTGGGAGCGCAGGCCGGACTGATGAACATCATTTCGAAACTCGCGCACCGGGACAAGTCTCCAACCAACGCGCTGGTTGCGCAAGCCGTGCGCACGTGCGCGGATAGAGGGATCGCCTACCTTGTGTATTCCCACTTTGCGTTCGGCGAGAGGGAGCGCGACAAGCTCACCGACTTCAAGGAGCGAAACGGATTTCAGCGCGTCGATGTTCCACGTTACTACGTGCCCCTGAACTCATTCGGACGTCTTGCATTGCGGCTTGGGCTGCATCGCCGCTGGATTGATCGCCTGCCGGGCCCCATGGCAGAGAGATTGCGCGCTTTGCGTTACAACTGGTACAACCGCAAGGCTCAACCGGAACAGGTTTCCTCGTAAGAAGGTTGCGCTCATGCCTGGGATTGTTGGACTCATAACCCGAATGCCGCGAGAGCAAGCCATGCGCGAGTTACAGCGCATGATCGGCTCGATGCGCCACGAGACCTTCTACGTTGAGGGAACGTGGGCAGACGAAGCGCTGGGCATCTACGTCGGATGGGTTGAGCGCGCTTGCTCCTCTGGACGGAACGTCCCACTGCAGTCCGAATCTGGCGATAATGTGCTCGTCTTCTCCGGAGAAGAATTTCCTGAGCCGGGAGTTGCAGAAGACCTCAAGCGGCGCGGACATGTGTTGACTTCTGCTGACGAGTATCTCGTGCATCTTGCCGAAGAGGATGCGCACTTTCCGGCTGGGCTCAATGGCCAGTTTCATGGCTTGCTTGTGGATAGGCGGCAAAGGAAGCTAACCCTCTTCAATGACCGCTTCAGCCTCCACAGACTCTACTTCCACCAGGCTAAAGACGCATTTTATTTCGCTGCTGAGGCTAAGTCGATCCTGACCTTACGTCCAGAACTACGTAAGGTTGATTGGCGCGGGATGGCAGAGTTCGTCAGCTGCGGTTGCGTGCTCGAAGATCGAACTCTCTTTCCTGAAATTCACGTTTTGCCCGCGGGTTCGGCCTGGGTGTTCAAGGATGGCGCACTGGAACGCAAGCAGAGTTATTTCTCTCCACAGGAGTGGGAAGGCCAGGCGCGCATGGAGCCTGAGCCCTTTTATCAGGAAGTTCGTGAGATCTTCAAGCGCAACTTGCCGCGCTATTTCAGCGGGTCAGAGCCGATAGGAATGTCGCTGACCGGGGGGCTCGACACGCGGACAATCCTTGCCTGGCGCAGGCCGAAGCCGCACTCCCTGCCCTGTTATACGTTTGGCGGAATGTATCGAGAAAATCGCGATGTGAAAGTTGCGCGTAAAGTAGCTCGTGTCTGCGAGCAACCGCATCAAGTGATCGGCGTGGGCACGGAATTTCTGGCTCGCTTTGCACACTATGCCGAACGCACTGTCTATCTCACGGATGGATGTACCGGGGTCAATCAATCTCCTGATCTCTATGTGAATGAGTTTGCGCGACAGATCGCTCCGGTGCGCATGACCGGCAATTATGGCGACCAGGTGTTGCGCCACATGACAGCCTTCAAGCCCTCGCCGCCGACTCCCGGATTGTTCCGCGCTGAGTTTCTTGAACAGATCGGAACTGCGGAAGAGACTTATTCTCTCGTCGCACAGGGGCACGCGTTGACCTTCGCGGCATTCAAACAGGCAGCATGGAACTATCACGGCCTGCTTTCGCTCGAGTCGTCGCAACTCACTATGCGCACTCCCTATGCCGACAATGAGTTGGTGAAAGCCCTGTATCGCGCACCGAAATCCGCGCTCGGCAATAATGTTTTGCGAGAACGCCTCATTGCGGACGGAGATCCTCGGTTGCGCGCCATTCGTACGGACCTGGGATTTGCCGGAGGTGGAGGCAGGCTGGCATCGGCCTTGAGCCCGCGCTATCACCGATTAACGATGCGGGCGGAGTATGCCTATGACTACGGAATGCCCCAGCACCTGGCGCGTTTCGATCATCGCCTTTCCGCGCTTCACCTGGAAAAGATCTTTCTCGGTATCCACAAATTCACTCACTTTCGCAGTTGGTATCGCGATTCGCTAGCAACTTACGTTCGCGAGATGTTGCTGGATCCCCGCACGCTTTCGCGGCCTTACCTCGTTCGCCACAAGGTTGAAGACATGGTGGAAAGTCACACGCGGGGTTACGGCAACTATACGACCGCGATCCACAAAATCCTGACGCTCGAGCATGTGCATCGGCTGTTCGTGGACGCCCCATGACCCACATCATCGCCACGTTCGCAGCCATTCTCGTGATCCTGTGCTTGTTCTACCTGGACCGCGACGCCGGGGTCCGGAGTTCGCCTGCATTGTGGATTCCGACGATCTGGATGTTAATTGTGGCTTCGCGCTCGGTCTCGGCGTGGATCAATCCAAACAGCGGCGCTTCGCTCGCCGAGCAGTATTCAGATTCCAGTCCGATTGACGCAGCAGTTTTCGGACTATTGATTCTGGCCGGCTTGTTAGCGCTCAATTTCAGAGCGCAGCGCGTGCGGAGCTTTCTGCGCGTCAACACGCCGTTGTTGCTGTTTTTTGGTTATTGCGCTCTGAGCGTGTGCTGGTCCGATGAACCGGTGGTCTCACTGAAAAGGTGGGTCAAGTCCGTCGGCGATTTCATCATGGTGATGATCGTACTTACGGACCTCAATCCGCAGGCGGCCACCAAGCGCCTGTTCACGCGAATTGCTTATATCCTTCTGCCGCTATCGGTGTTGTTGATCGGATTCTATCCGGAGATAGGGACTGCCTATAACGCCAGCGAGCACATGATGCTGTACGTCGGCGTGACTACCTTTAAGAATTTGCTCGGAATGACGTGCATGGTGTGCGGACTGGGATCGCTGTGGTGTTTCATCCGCACCTGCATCGACCGCACCTTACCCTATCGTTCCCGGCATCTAATCGCCCACGGCACGATGATTTTGACTGCAGTGGGACTCATCGTGAGAGCCGATTCCATGACATCGCTTTCCTGCCTTGTGCTTGGTGGAGCGGTGATGATCCTGTGCGCTCAGCGGCGCATCGCGAGGCGCCCCGCTTATCTGCATAGCCTCATTGCGCTTTGCATACTTCTTCCGTTTTCAGCACTCTTTGTAAGCACGATGGGAAGCCTCGTTCATACGCTGGGCAGGAATTCGACTCTGACCGGACGCACCAGCATCTGGGCGGCAGTGCTGGCTGTGCACATCAATCCCGTGGTTGGAGCGGGCTTCGAAAGCTTTTGGCTAGGCAGCCGCCTGCAGGAAGTTTGGGACCGGTCCATTCAAGGCATTCAGGAGGCCCATGACGGATACCTCGAGCTTTATCTGAACCTCGGATGGATTGGGCTCATGCTTCTGGGAACGCTGATTGTGACGGGATATCGTCACGCAAATTCCGTATTTCGCGTCAATCCTGAAGCTGGAAGCCTTCGTCTCTCGCTCTTCGCAGCGGGCATCATTTATAGCTTTACCGAAGCGGGCTTCCGCATGATGAGTCCGATCTGGATTGCATTCCTTCTTGCGATTACGGCGGTTCCATCGGCTCTGCTAAAGGAGCAAAGACAGCGAGAGCAGGAATCGACTTACTCGGGATTCGCGCCTCAATCACGGGTGAGGATTCTGCAATGAAAGCCGGAGATCTGTTTTGAAGCCCTTCGACGCAAATGGCTCATTCGCACCCACCGTTCCAGATGGGGGACACGCCCTTCGTCGCCTCGCGGTCAAGGGTGCAGGGATGACCATTCTTTCGGGCGGCGGCGGTCTCGCGATCCAGGTCGTCGCGACGGTCGTCCTCTCACGTCTGCTCACTCCGCGCGACTTCGGACTCGTTGCCATGGTAATGACATTCAGCCTGCTCCTGATGAATTGTGGTCTGAATGGAATCACGGAGGCCATCATCCAGCGCGAAGACATCACTCACGCACTGGCAAGCAATTTTTTCTGGATCAATCTGGGCGTAGGTTCCATGTTGACGCTCATCTTCGCTGCTGCAGCTCCCCTTTTAGCCCGATTCTATGGCGACGCGCTGGTTGCGCCCATCACCGTGGGAATGGCGGCGACCATTTTCCTCACGAGCACGTCCGTGCTGCATCTGGCATTGCTCAAGCGAGCTATGTTGTTTTCAAAAGTGGCCGCGAATGACCTGATTGCTCGGGCAGTCTCTGTGCTTGTATCCATCGCGCTTGGCTGGGCAGGTTGGGGTTATTGGGCCCTGGTGGTTGGGGCATGCGCGACGCCGCTCAGCACCGCCATCGGCGCAATGGCAATGTGTCGCTGGATCCCGGGACCCCCGCGACGAGCCGCTGGCACGGGCACGATGCTGAAGTTCGCATCCCACACCTATGCCCGCTTCGGAGTGAACTATTTTGCGCGTAACACGGATTACTTGATCGTGGGCTGGCGCTTTGGCGCCCATCAATTGGGCTTCTACAAAAAGGCGTACGACCTGTTCGCTCTTTCTGCCGCGCAATTAGTCGTTTCAACCTCGTCGGTGGCGGTTTCAGCCTTGAGCCGCGTCAAAGACGATCGCGTGCAATATACCCGCTATCTTCTGGGCGCAATAAGTGTGATGGCGGTCATCGGAATGGGGCTCGCCGGCGGTTTGACGCTGACGGGACCGGACGTAATTCGAATCTTGTTAGGTCCTCGCTGGGGTGAAGCTGGACGCATTTTTACATTCTTTGCGCCGGGAATCGGCATGATGCTCGTGAGTGGAACACAGGGGTGGATTCACCTGTCTCTCGGACGCGCTGACCGATGGCTGCGGTGGAGCACGTTCGAGTGGATTGCGACGGTGCTCTTATTCATTGCCGGCCTGCATTGGGGAGCCGAAGGAATTGCTGCTGCATGGTGCGCTTCGTTTTGGCTGCTGACGGTTCCAGCGATGTGGTACGCGGGCAAGCCAATCGGACTTGGAGTGGGCACCATGTTCGGGGTCATCTGGAGGTATATTGTTGCCTCTTTGTTCGCGGGCCCTATGACCGCCCTCATCTTCTCGGGCGCGCACAGGCTTTGGCAAGCTTCGGGTGCAGGGGGAGCGGTCTTAAGGACGGCATGTTTCCTGACCGTGTTCACAGCCCTTTACCTGGGCGCTGTCATCGTCTTGTACCAGGGCTTGTCCCCTCTGCGCCGGTTGACCGGACTGATGCGCGAGATGCGTTCACCTTCGAGTTCCCGTCGGGGCGAACTCGCTATTCCACTGAATAACACCTCTGAGGGATTGCAGACTCCTTAATCGACGGTGTCCGATGGGGTAAGTTTGCCCTGCTCTCTACCTCCCAAATTAGGTTCAGTCCCGGCTGGAGCCTGGGCAGACGGAGCAGGAATCTGAAGGACAATCGCCATGAAAGCCTGCATGCTGGCTTACACATACTACGACTCGGACAATCGGGTGCGGCGTTATGCCGAAGCGCTCGTAAGGGGTGGCGACCAGGTGGATGCAATCGCGCTAGCGAGGGAGGGACAACCTGCCTTCGAAGTGATCAAGGGCGTGCGCGTCTATCGCATCCAGAAGCGTGTGATCGACGAAACAGGGCCCGTCAGCTATCTTTTGAAACTTTTGCTCTTCTTCATCCGGTCCGCCTGGGTCATCACGATCAAGCATCTTCGTGAACCGTACACCCTCATTCATGTTCATTCGGTGCCGGACTTCGAGGTGTTCGCGACCGTGATCCCGTGTATCCTGGGCGCCCGCATCATATTGGATATTCACGATATTGTCCCGGAGCTCTACGCCAGCAAATTCAATATCAAAAGTGATTCGCTGATCTTTCGATTGCTGGTTTGGGTCGAACGAATTTCAATTGCTTATGCGCATCACGTCGTGATCGCCAACCAGCTTTGGTACGAGAGACTCACGCATCGTTCGGTCACTCCGCAAAAATGCACCACGCTGATCAACTATCCGGATTTGTCTCTGTTTCATCGGCGACCGCGACCCGCGCGTAATAGCGATATGTTTGTCATGTATTATCCCGGTAGCCTTAGCTGGCACCAGGGTCTGGATTTAGTCATCAAGGCAGTGGCGCTGTTGCGGGACCGCGCACCCAATCTGACCTTTTACATCTTCGGAGACGGCCCCGAGCGCAAGAAGCTCAGGACCATGATTCGGGAACTAAGCCTCCGCGACCGCGTTTTCCTGAAGGGCTTCGTGCCCATGGAACAAGTCGCAGAATTTATGGCCAAGGCCGACCTGGGCGTGGAACCGAAACGAAAGGACTCGTTTGGCAATGAAGCCATGAGCACAAAAATCATGGAGTTCATGGCCATGAATGTGCCCGTCATCGCTTCGCGCACCTTGATTCACGAGTATTATTTCAGCGATGACATGGTGGAGTACTTCGAGTCGGGAAACGTAGAGGACTTGGCCGCGAAGATTCTTGAGTTGATGGCGCATCCTGCTCGGCGTGAAGCGCTTTGCAAACGTGGTACCGAGTTGGTCACGGAAAACAGCTGGGAATTGAAACAGCATAAGTATCTCGAGTTGATCGATCAGTTGGTTGGCGATCGCAGAAAGCGCGAAGACCGAACGGCTCAAAAAGTGGTGAAAAACATCAATCTTCAACAGGGTTGACGTAGTTCGTCGACCAAGCCCTGGTTGTCGGCTTATCAATCCGGTGATGGATCAATAAACGCAGTGCCTACCAAGACAGAAGGCTCATGAAGAGACGTTGCGCATCCGGAGCTTTGCTCTTCTGTCTGCTGTTTTCACTTCGTAGCAGCGCGCAGCTTTGGACGCATATTCTGCGCAATGATCAAGCCATCAACTGGACCGAGACCGGAGTCGGTGCGATCCCCGCTCGCCCTGTTCGATGCGCAAGCCTCGGTGCTTCTTCCACAGTCCAGCAAATCAATCGCGCCTTGTCTGCGTGTGGTTCCGGAAAAGCCGTCTATTTGGAGCCTGGAACTTACACGATTGCCGGAACGATCTCTGTGCCATCTCATGTGACTTTGCGCGGTGCCGGAGCTGACCTAACCGTTCTGAATGCAACGGGCGCAAGTGGTGGTACTGTGGTCAGCCTTGGGTCGGCGGGAGTGCCGTTTCGCCCGGTCGCCCTTGTCGATGGAAGCGGCTCGGGGTCTACGACGCTCCAGGTCAACGATCCCGCGAGCATCAGAGCCGGCGATTATCTGGCGATAGCGGAACAAAACGACGCGACCTACGTCTCCTCGGCTGGCACTGAAGGCAATTGCAACTGGTGCGATAGCAGTTGGACGAGTACTGGCCAGTTGGCCCGCGGACAGATCGTAAGGGTAACGGGAGTTACGGGAGACATCATCACTATTTCGCCCGGACTTTACAGCTCTTATACTCATGCACCGGTGGCAGTGCAGTTCGCCATGTCTGCGACCGAGGCGGGCGTAGAGGACTTACAGGTGCGCGCTAATCATACCGGCTACTCAGCAAATTTCGGCATGTCAACGTGCGCTTATTGCTGGCTCAAAGGTGTCGAATCGAATTACACCGACGGCGACCATGTGGAGATTTACTGGGGTTTTCACGATGAAGTGCGCGACAGCTATTTTTCCAACGCGTTTCTGCACACCCCGGGAGCGCACGATTCCGATATTCAGATCGCATCAAAAACAAGCGCCACTCTGATTGAGAACAACATCATCGAGCGGAACCACGAATCTGTAATGCTGGAATGGGGAGCCGCAGGGAACGTCGTCGCCTACAACTACATGATGGGGGAATTCGACAGCGGAGCGGACAACGTCGTCATAGGCGGAATCAATTTTCATGGCGCGCATCCGCAGTTCAATTTGATTGAAGGTAACGTGGTGACACAGATTTATGCCGATTCGGTGTGGGGGACCTCCAGCCACACTACGGCGTTTCGCAACTGGATAGTTGGCACAAGCCGAATCTGCGATCCCATCAACGGAAGAGCACCGGTGAGATGCGCCGGCGCATCGGGCCACTACGGTTTTCAGGCCGCGCGGGCAGTGCAGCTTTCATTCTTGGCAACTCGTAACAACTTCGTCGCCAACCTTGTTGGCAGCGAACAGATGCAGTCTCTCACCGCCTACGGCAGGCCTATGACCCAACTGGACCGACTCGAGTTCCCTGCTGACCGAAGCTATGACACGGTGGCGATTGGATGGTCGTTTGGTTATGGAGAATTGGGAGATACGGGTAATAGCACCCCATGTGAGAACGGCGTGCAGGTTTGCCATGCCGCAGGGACTTCGGCCACGGACTTCCTGCACGGCAATTTCAGCAACATCGACGGAACGACGGGTTGGCAGCCGGGCGTAACGAAAGCGCTCCCGGCGTCGTTTTACCTGTCGTCCAAGCCGGCCTGGTGGGGCGGCATCCCATTCCCCGCAATCGGCCCTGACATCAAGGGGGGAGCCGGCCCCGGGCAGCACAGTTATGAAAATCCAGCAGAAGCCTGCTATTTCAAGAAGATGGGAGGGACCGATGGAGGTGCCGGAGGTCCGCGGAAGTTCAATGCAGAGGCTTGTTATGGGACCAGCCAAGGTACTGAAGACCATCGGCCGTCAGCAACGCATTAGACATTTTTGTCCTAGATTTTCGCCGCTAAGCATAGATTGCCCTGTGCAGATGTGTGGAAATTTAGCTAATAACTTCAAAACAGGCGCACGTCGGATTCGGCAGAGTAGTTACCTTGGGGGGAGAAGATTACACCCCGACGTGGGATTTGCTTACCCTCGTGATTTCCGTATCTTAGGGGCATAGGACGCTTCCGCGGTCGCGGCAGAGTCTTCGGGGCGAGGAGTTAACTTGACGGCTGGCGCTGCCAGATTGGCCAGGGTCTGGTTTTTCGAACCATCGCACTCAAGGGGCAGTTAAGACCCCGTGGCCGTCGCTGAGCGGTTGGCTTCAACCAAAAGGGCACCTTCCAAAAGGGTGAGCACGATCTTTTGAACACTGACCCGCCGGTCGTCTACGGCGTTTCTTTCTCCAGAGCAGGGTGGCAGGGTTTGAAGCTCACTCAGACTATTTCATTACCGATCGTACTCATTTGGGGCGCCTGCGTGTTGTTCAGCGCGGCTCGGGCTCACGGCCAGGCCGCATCGCCGGCGCCACCAACTCAATTTGAAATCCAGTCACGCACTCCCGATAACGAACCACCCAATCCACAATTAAAACCCAATCCCAGTCAGGCTTTACGCGACTTCGAACCCGGCGCCGACGAGGAATACCGGCTAGGCAAGGGCGACGAGATCACCGTGGACTTTGCGGGAAGAACCGATCTGCAAGCCAAGCTGGTGGTTGGTCCCGATGGCCGCATCTCCCTACCGCTGGCAGGTGACATTCGATTGGCAGGTTTGACGCGACCGGAAGCTGCCAAGGCTGTCGAGGCTGCACTTCGCCCGTTTTACAACAACCTCTCATCCCAGGTGACGGTGACGAAATACACCGCCAATCGGGTACTATTGCTGGGAGCGGTTGAGCATCCAGGTTCAATCACGTTTGACGGGGCGCCGACACTGCTGGAGGCGCTGACTCGCGGCGGGCTTCCCCTCGGCATCGACCATAAGACGGCACAAGTTCCTGAGCGTTGCGCCATTTATCGCGGCAACGATCAAGTGATGTGGGTGCAGCTGAAGGCGCTCATCGATTCCGGAGATCCGCTGGCGGACATGCGGCTGCGACGCGATGACGTAATTTACGTGCCCAACCAGGCGGAGCGGTTTGTCTCTGTGCTTGGAGAGGTGCAGCATCCGGGCGCGATTCAGCTGACGAACACCTCGACCCTGGCCAGCGTGCTGGCGCAGGCAGGGGGAACAACCCCTGCTGCGGGGGGCAAACCCCACCTTCAAATCGTCGATCCTCAGACGGGTACGTCCCGCCTGCTAAGCATGAACGACTTACTAAATCCGGCCAAGTCGCTCGAAGTCACGTTGCACCCTGGCGAGATCATTTTTGTGCCGCAAAGCGGGTTTTATCACGCCACCTATTTTCTTGAGAGGTTAAGTCCGCTCACGACACTCGCCACCATGGCAATGATCGACGGTCAGCTATGAGCTTCCGGCACGAGTCTTCCCAGCTTGGGGACCAGGTGCAAGCCGGCGAGAGGTCGGCGAGCACCCTTCCGTCCGCGGCACGACTCATGCCTGCGACTCAACAGGATCAGGCGTTTTTTCACTTCGACCTGGCACGCAGCCTCTATCTTCATCGCTGGTTGGCGATTGGCATTCTTGGTGTGGCTGTCGCCCTGGCTGCGGCGTACGTGATTATTTCGGGCCCCGTCTACACGGCTCAGAGCCTGGTATACATCCAGCCTGCTCCGCCGCGCATGATGGAGTCGGTTCCGACACAGCATTGGCCCTATGACGCCAACACCTACGAGTCCTACATTCAGCAGCAGGTTCACAACGTCACCCGCAGCGATGTTCTGCTTAGCGCGGTCCGCAAATTGCCGGCAGGCACATGGCGACAGGCCCGCGAGAGCGAGCAGGGTGCCGCAGACAGACTGGCTCGTGCGGTACAAGTGACGCGCGTGGGGACGGGCTATCAGGTTTCGATTGCAGCTCGCGCCCGGACGCCGGAGCTCGCAGCACAAATTGCCAACGCCCTGGCAACAAGCTTCGTTGAGAATGCAAGCCGCGAACTGAGGGCGGGTGATACGCAGCGCATGGCGATCTTGCGCGAGGAACGGGATCGCGTCATGAAGGAAATGGTCGCGGACCGGTCCGAGCAGGAGACTCTGAATAAGAAGTTAGGGGTCGCTGCCATCGGTACCGGCAATTTCGACCCCTACGACGACCAGGTAAGTGAAATTCGCGCCGAACTCATCAAGGCCCGCGCAGCCAACGACGAGGCAGCAGCACGGCTCACGTCGATGGCCCCGCAAAATTCTGTATCCTCCACTGCGCTTGACGCCCAGGCGGACGAACTCGCCAGCGCCGACCCCGGCCTGGTGAGCATGAAGACATCGCTCAATGCGCGGCGCGCGGTGCTGATTTCGCAGATGGCTAATTTAACGCCAAGCCATCCACAGTACAGGCAGGACGCGGAAGAACTGGCGCAAATCAATTCTTCTCTGGAAGGGATGATGAAGGATCTTCGCGCCAAGGCGTCGGACCGCATCCAGCAGAAACTGCGCAGCGATTTGGAGCGGACCTCAAGTCTTGAGGCGCGGCTGAACGGACAGCTCGCCCAGTTGACGGGCGCGGCCGGCGGTGCAACACCGCGGTTGCAGCGCGCTAACGATTTGGCCACTGACATTCAACGCTTGCAGAACCGCTTTACCGTGGTCGACGAGCAATTGCGCAATTTGACCATGGAAAACAACGCACCAGGCGCCGACTATATTTCGGCACCAGCAGTACCCCCGTCGCGCGCTTCTGAGTCCGTCGTGTTGCGGAATGCGTTTGTCCTGGTCTTTGCGGGACTGATTTTTGCGGTCGTGGCGGCAGTGGTAGCCAACAATATCGATCAACAGGTTTATATCGCGAATGATGTTGAACGCGTGCTCGGATTTGGGCCGCTGGCGCAGTTGCCCGATTTCTACCAGGTTTCAGAAGGAGTGGCCGAAGAGTACATGCTACGCGTGGCTGCGGCCATCGAGCATGCTCATCAGCAAGGTGGAGTGAACAGCTGCATCTTCACAGGTGTCGCTCCCGGAGCAGGCGCAACCACCGTAGTGACGCGAGTTCGCACCATGTTAGAAGCGATGGGCCGTGCAACGATCCTGGTGGATGCGAGCGGCACGGCGCAGTCAGATTTCTCCGTGCCGTCTGAGGGGCAATCGACCACCGACCTGGCCACAATTCAGCGAGGTCGTCGTCCCACTGCGCTGTTGCGGAAGATGGCCAAGGAGACCGGGAACGAGACTATCGTGCTAACCGACACCGCTCCGCTGCTGGTGTCTGGCGAGACCGAATACCTCGCGCGATTTGTGGATTCAGCGATTGTCGTCATTGAATCCGGCGGCACCACACGCGGACAACTACGTGAAGTTGCGAGCACGCTTCAGCGGTTGGAAGTCGCCGCGGTGGGTTTCGTTTTGAACCGTGTTTCTTTGGATAAGGCCAACCCGGCATTCAGGGAATCCGTCAAGGCGGTTGAGCGCCACGTCGAAGCGCAGAGTCTGTCGCATGCACGACGTACAGCAAAGAACCGGCCGCCGGTGCAGCCAGAAAATCCTGCTGCTCCCTCAAGCGCACCGCAACCCGAAATTATGGGACCCACGGGCGCGGCACGATCCATCACACCGGCACCTGAGCCCATGATGCGCGAAGCTGCTGCCGTATCCCAGCCTGATCCCCCAAAGTTCATCGAACGCCAGGTTGTTACTGAAGCAGTAGCCGCTGCTCCGATTCCGTTGACACCCCGTCCCTTGCGGACGGAACAACCGATCAAACCGGTCGAGACAACAATGGCACCCCTCGAAATTTTCATGACCGCATCGGAGTCGAAGGCAGAGCACTCGATCAGGTCACTTGCGACGCCGAGGTCGCCTCTTGAAGCGTTGAGGTTTGCCTTAGAGGCAAGAGCTGAGCAGGCGCCTCGTATGTTTGCTCAAGGAGTCGAAACCGAAAAACCCCAGCCGGTTATCATGCCCCCGCTCCGCCATGAGCCACGGAAGGCAGAGCCCCTGAGGGTTTATAGCGTGCCTCAGCCATCGAGAGCGGCACAATCGGTTCGTCCACCCGCTAGAGTTGTCGATCAACAAATCGAACCCGCGTCCCGCATTGAACCAGCCAGGCTCGAAGAAGAGACTCAACCGGAGCGTCATATTCCTGCGTCAAAGTTGCCGGAACCACAAGTGACAGGACCGGTAGTCACTGAGAAAGAGAATGTGGAGGAGGAAGCCTCCTTCAATTCCGCGTCGCGCCTGGGAGGACTGCGCAATCTATTTGCGTCCCTCGGTGTGAATAACCTCGAGAGAGGCGGCGATCGATCCTATGACGATGACGATAACCAAGGAGTTGTGCGAGAAGCTCAACATACGATCTACCCACACCATCCATTCCCGAATGGCCGGGAAGAAGTGGCAGCAGAGGTCGCGAAGACTCCAAAAGTCTCTGCGACGCCGGACATCCTTCCCCCCAACGCTGCCGCGGAGCCGCTCGAACGGGAAAAAGAACCCGTGGGCTCCACGCCTGCCCCGCCCAGCGTCGCGCGCTGGAGCGAATCCTCAGACGAGATCTATACTCTTCCGTCCCAGCGCGGACAATACCGCAGACCTTAGAGCGAGCCATCCGAATACGCCTAGACAAGCCACGTGGGCGCACTTCCGGGCTACACCTATTCTGAAACTGCTTTAGCCTGGAGCAAAATCGGCTCAGTCAGAAGCGGCTCGGCTATTTGGGCCGAACCAGATCAATCCGGTCCCGAGTTCGTACCCAGGTATTTCCCGCCATGCGGCCTACGGCGTCAAGGCCTGCGGGATCGATGCGGAAGTTGTCGAAGAGTTCTTCTCGTACATGCAGCTGAACAATCTGGCCCAGCACGATGACACCGCCTCCCGGTTCGCGACTTGTGTAGATCACCTGAAGCAGACGGCACTCTAATTGAGCGGGAGATTCCGCTACGCGCGGTGGACGCACAACCGTGCTCGCCACGGGTGTGAGGCCAGCCAGTTGGAACTCATCGATCTCAGGCGGCACCTCGGCTGCAGTGGCGTTGGCCGCTTCTGCGATCGCATCGCTGACGACGTTCACAACAAATTCGCCTGTCTCTTCAACGTTACTCAGTGTGTCCTTTCGCGGCGGCTTTCCAGTGCTTGCGCGCAACGCGGGGCAGAACAGGAGGGTTGGCGGCACCGAGCCCACGCCACAGAAAAAGCTGAAAGGCGCCACATTAGCGATGCCGTTGCGGTCGACGGTCGAGACCAACGCGATGGGGCGCGGCACAATGATGCCGGTCATCATTTTATAAATCTGCTGTGGCTCCTGCTGCGCCGGGTCGACGGTGACCATGGGATGTGGCGAATGTGAAACGTCAGTCATATTCATCAGCGTAGAACATCCATCCTTGAGGTGGCACGTCTAACTCCGTTGGGGACAAGCTGGTCAAGCCTGCATCTCGATCGTAACGTGATCGGCAGCGATTTTATCTTGCGTGTAACATATCAGGATGCACAATCGTTCATAAGGGAGAGACTGTCGTGCCGCGCATCCACTTTCAACAACAGCTTGCCGAACTGAAGGACAAACTTCTCGCCATGGCCGCGCTCTCGCAGCAGGCGGTGGAGTCGGCAGTGGACGCTTACTTACAGCGCGACCAGGGTCTCTGCCAATACGTACGCCAGAACGAGACTGCGATCAACACTGCGCAGCGGGAATTGGACGAGATGGCATATGAACTGCTCGCTAAAGAGCAGCCCATGGCTATTGATCTGCGCTTCATTCTGGCGGTCATCAAAATCAATGGCGATCTGGAACGTATAGGCGATCAGTCCGTGGCTGTAGCGCGGCGCACCCGCGAGGCTCTGGAGACGGAGTACATTGAATTGCCGGTGGACCTCGCAGCGATGGGTGAGTTTGCGGGACGCATGATTAGGTCTGCGATCCAGGCTCTGCTGGAAGGCGATGCGCGGCTGGCCGATTCCGTGCGCGAAATGGATGACGAAATCGACCGCATGAATCGCAGCGCCCACGCCGACCTGTTGAAGCTGATCCAGGAGCGGCCCTACCACACACAACAGGCCATGGGCGGACTCTTTGTTTCGCGAGCGCTGGAACGCATCGCGGATCACGCCTGCAACATCGCCACCGATGTAATTTTCTGGGTGCGCGGAGCCGACGTCCGGCACCAGCTCAGCATGTCAATGGACTAAAACGGGAATCCGAAAATTAGAAGGGCGCCGGTCTTTGGATCGGCGCCCTGCCTGTTGGGATGAATGTCTAAGAACCTGTCCAGAAACTAACGAAGGAACCATGGAAGGAATATGCTGTGGGTTGTTTGAGTCGATAACGTACGGTCATGTACCCGAGTGACTTGACGGACACGCAGTGGTCCAAGCTGGAGCTGCTCCTGAACGAACCGCGAGGGCAGCGTCACGCAGGAGGGCGGCCGCGCAAACATGAGCAGCGGCGGGTGGTTGACGCTCTGCTGTATGTGGTGAAGACGGGCTGTCAGTGGCGTCAGTTGCCGAGCAATTTCCCGCCTTGGAAGACAGTGCATGAGCATTTCCGCGCCTGGCGCGACAGTGGTGTTTGGGAGCGCATCGTCCAGCAGTTACGCGAACAGGGCCGCAAGGCAGGCGGACGAAACGCCACCCCCACCGTGGCGATTATCGATTCGCAGTCGGCCAAGACGGCGCTAAAAGGGGGCGGCGCGGTTACGACGCGGGCAAGAAGATCAAAGGCCGCAAGCGGCACATCGCGGTAGACACGCAAGGCAATCTGCTGGCGGTGATTGTGCATTCGGCTGGCATTCAGGACCGCGTGGCAGCCCGCGCCGTGTTGATGCGTCTGTTCTGCCGCTTCGACACGATCACCAAGATCTTCGCCGACGGCGGCTACACAGGCAAGCTGATCGACTGGGCAAAAGATATGTTCGGCTACTCGGTCGAGATCGTAAAACGCAATGAGCAGCACATATTTCAAGTGCTGCCCAAGCGCTGGATCGTCGAACGCACCTTCGCCTGGCTCAACTGGTCCCGCCGCCTCAGTAAAGACTACGAAATACTCCCAAGATCATCAGAAACCATGACCTATATAGCCTTCGCTCACACGCTACTCCGACGATCTACCTAGTTTCTGGACGGGTTCTAATACTACAGTTGTAGATAGTGATAATCTGAACTCGCTCTAGTTTGTGATTCTCCGTTGTGCCATGGAGAAGCGAC
>CZKL01000445.1_pt1 | contig 18169 bp, 16 predicted proteins | sample 1122441 | NCBI WGS metagenome assembly CZKL01 (sample SAMEA3539301, study PRJEB10725) | soil metagenome | biome: tundra; feature: field; material: soil | place: USA | collected 2010-05 | depth 0.15 m
CTTTTCCTCCGATGAACTTCCTCACCCAAAAACAAACCCCACCAAAATGATGGGGTTCGTCAGCAGTCTGAGGCACCCCATGGGGCACCTGATTTTTTCTGAGTGGATCACTCGCATGAGGCTCATCACGACGACAGAATCGGCTCGGGGTACTCCGGTAACTTGGTATTGGCAAGTATTTGTTACCGAAATCCACGAGCGGCGTCTAAAAGGTTACTTTATAGGTAGCCTCAGTGAAGCGGTAGATCCGGCATCACAGTTCCCAGCCATCGGTCCAACGGGTGCCGCGCCGTCTTCGATTATTCATCGCTCGTGCGATTCGGGTGTTCTGACTTCACCTGTCGCACACGGGGCGCTGGGAAAAAAGCCGAACGCCCATGAAACGCCCAGCGTCTTTCATACACCAGATAGAGGACGGAGTTTGTCTTCATGCCCGTACTACGTAACTCATTGAGCCAGGATGTGATCGAGGTGGGACAGCAGTTTTATATTCGCGCGTCGTCGTCGTTAGCGGATGACCGCACTCGCGTGCTGTTAGACGGTGATACTTTTGCGGTGTTCGATCGAAGCGGCGACATCCAGCCGGTTGGGTTCGGGCAACAAGGAATTTTCAACCAGGAGACTCGTCACCTGTCGCGGCTTGAGATGCAGCTTGCCGGGGTACGCCCGCTCCTCCTCAGTTCTGCAATGCGCGAAGATAACATACTCTTCGCTGTCGACCTTACCAATCCGGATTTGAAACTTGAATCTGGTGTAATTCTGCCGCGTGGCACACTTCACATTTATCGGACAAAATTTCTCAAAGACGGTGCGTGCTACGACATGATCACCCTGCACAACTACGGCGAAGCCACGATCGATACCGAGCTTTCCTTTGAAATTGATGCCGACTTTGCCGACATCTTCGAGGTGCGCGGAGAAATGCGCGCAAGACGTGGCGAGATCCTTCCTGGCAAAGTAGAAAAGACTGCCGTAACTATTGTCTATGAAGGCCTCGATCGAGTGCGCCGCACCACCCGAGTGGAATGCTCGCTGACTTCCTGCCAGACTCACGAGGGCGGTTTAGGAGTGCCCATCCATCTCGTCGCGCAAGGTGAGATGACATTCACCCTCACCTTCGAATGCAAACGGGAAGGAACGAAATGGCGCGCCGGCTCATACGACGACGCTCTGCAGCGCCTGACGCAACAGCGCAACTCGGGTCCTCTGTCTGAGGTCGACATCAAGACTTCGAACGACCAGTTCAATAACTGGATCCGCCGCTCCCAAGCCGACCTTGCCATGATGGTAACGAACACCGATTTCGGCCACTATCCCTATGCCGGAGTGCCATGGTTCAGCACCGTGTTCGGGCGGGATGGCATGATTACGGCGCTTGAGATGCTCTGGCTTGTGCCATCAATCGCACGCGGCGTCCTGTCTTATCTCGCCGCGACGCAGGCCACCACGCAGGACATAGCGCGGGATGCCGAGCCAGGCAAGATCCTGCACGAGATGCGTAAAGGCGAAATGGCGCAGCTCGGTGAAGTGCCTTTCGGTCGGTATTACGGTTCAGTCGACGCAACTCCCTTGTTCGTGCTCCTTGCGGCGGCTTACTACGAGCGCACCGCCGATCAAGAATTCATGCGCGGCATCTGGCCCAACATCCTCGCAGCTCTTGAATGGATCGATCGCTTCGGCGATCGCGATGGGGACGGCTTTGTCGAGTACGCACGACAGAACGATCTTGGACTTATCCAACAAGGGTGGAAAGACTCCAAGGACTCGATTTTCTATCGGGACGGCCAACTCGCCGTGGGCCCCATTGCACTGTGCGAAGTACAGTCGTACGTCTATGCCGCCAAGCGCGGAATCGCCCACGCTGCCAGCGATCTCGGCGATCCGCACCTTGCCGACCAGCTGAATTCTCAAGCCGCGGAACTGCGTTACAACTTCGGAACCGCTTTCTGGTCAGACGAGCTTTCGACCTTCGCCCTGGCCCTAGACGGCGAAAAACGTAAGTGCAAGGTTCGCAGTTCCAATGCGGGGCATTGTCTTTTCTCGGGCATCGCCTCTGAAGCCCATCAGCAAGCCGTGCGTGAGAGTCTGATGTCTCCTACGTTCTTTTCCGGATGGGGGATTCGCACCCTTGAAACCGGAGAGAAACGCTATAACCCGATGTCGTATCACAACGGGTCTGTATGGCCGCACGATAATGCACTGATTGCGTATGGAGCGCTGTGCGGATCGGACAAGAGCCTTGCCTTGAAAGTGTTATCCGGACTTATGGACCTGTCTCAGAACGTAAATCTGCATCGGTTGCCCGAGTTGATTTGCGGCTTCGCGCGCAGGCCGGGAAAGGGTCCGACCCTCTACCCCGTGGCTTGCTCTCCGCAGGCATGGTCTGCGGGATCGATCTTCATGGTTCTTCAAGCGTGCCTTGGCCTTGAGATTCGTGCACGAGAATCTCGGATCTATCTTCGCTATTCCGCGCTGCCTGAGAATCTCAAGCAAGTGAGTATCCGAGGTCTGCAGGTGGGAAACGCATGCGTGGATCTCTCTTTCGAGCGCTATTCTGAAACCGTGGGTGTAAATATTCTCCGCCGCACCGGCGATGTGGAAATCGTGTGTCTCCGCTAGAATCGAATTCCCTTTTCAACGCCGTGATCGTGGAGTTCGATAGAATCGGGATACAGGATTTTTCTGCGCCACTATGAGAGAAACAATGGAGCCGGAGATCCCGACCTCCGCGGCGGGAGTGCGGCTCGATTCTTCGAGTCCGGCGGCGAATAACAGTTCAGTTCCGGAATCACCTTCGCCGAGCAGCGAAAGACCGCATCCCGACACCCTGGCATGGCTGTTTATCGGCGACCACGGCCTGCGAGCCGGAACCTCAGTCGTGATTTTCGCGGCACTCCTCTATTTCTTTGTCTACCTGTTTGGCACGATTCTTGGGTTCGTCGTCGAAGAAGCTCTTCATTTGAATTTGTCTTCTCGCTCTGCCGGTGCGATGCTTCTCGGAGAACTGCCGTGGGTGGCCGCTTTGCTGGCTGCGGGCACCATTGTCGCCCTGTTTGAGGGACGTCGTTTGACTGACTTCAACCTCAATGGACCTCGTTCACTGGCCCGATTCTTCAGCGGACTCATCACCGGCTTTTTGGCGCTCTCGGCACTGGTAATCGTCCTCGCCTGGGGTGGCTGGCTCCATATTGGACCTGTGGCCTTGAGCGGAATAGCAATTGCCAAATATGGCGCCGCCTGGGCTCTCTGCTTCTTACTGGTTGGCTTGACGGAAGAAGGCACTTTCCGGTGCTACTTGCAGTTCACGTTCACCCGCGGCATCAATTTCGGGTGGGCGCTCGCCACTGTCGGTTCTCTTTGCCTTTACCTGGTAATGACCGCGAAAGGGCACGGCGTCTGGGGTATTTACGCGTTCGCGCTGCTCGGACTCGTCCCTTGCCTCTGGCTTCACCTGACAAAAGTGCCGGGCGGTGGCTTTTGGTATGCGGCGTGGGCAAGTTCGACCGCGTTCGGATTCGTGCACACATTCAACGATGGTGAGAACTGGATAGGCATCTTTGCCGCAGCTGCGATCGGCTTCGTGTTCTGCGTCAGTGTACGCGTCACCGGCTCTGCGTGGTGGGCCATCGGTTGTCACTCTGCCTGGGACTGGGCAGAAACCTACTTCTACGGCACGGCTGACAGTGGCTTCCTGGCGCCGGGCCATTACCTCAGCGCCAGGCCATCCGGCAACGTGCTGTTGAGCGGCGGGTCGGATGGCCCTGAGGGGAGTCTGCTCGTAGTGCCCATCATCCTGTTGCTGCTGCTGACCGTGCTTGCCATCTATGGCCGGCGGAAGACCGCAGTTGAAGATTCGGTTGCGCCGACACCCAAGATGGTCTAGCGATCAGGTCTCCCGCGTATCTTCGAGGTGCTATACACAGGTGTGAACGTTGCCGCAGCGTTATCCTGTTGTTGAACCATGCCCAATCCTGACGCGCTCGATCAATCCACTCCATCGACATCTGTCCGAAGAGCTCGTGCCCGCAAGCACCGGTGGCCGCGTATCCTTTTCCTGAGCACAATCAGCCTTCTGATCCTGGTGCCGCTTGTCGCGGGTATCTCAGTTTTGTGGCTTCGTTTGGCCGCTCAAGCGGCGTTGCCGGTTCTCGATGGCGATCTGAAAACCGGCGGCCTTTCGGGCCCCGTTACCGTCCGGCGCGATGCGCATGGCGTGCCGCACATCGAGGCAACTACGCAGGAAGACCTCTTCGTCGCGCAGGGTTACGTCACCGCGCAGGATCGCCTGTGGCAGATGGACGTCCTGCGTCGAAGTTCCTATGGCGAGTTGTCAGAGATCTTCGGCCCTTCGCAGTTGAAGCATGACGAGGTACAGCGCGTGCTCCAGATGCGTTCGACGGCCCAGCGGATCTACGCCAATCTGCCCAGTGCCGACCGCGGCCGGCTCGATGCCTACGCCCGCGGAGTCAATCTTTATATCGATCAGCACCAGGACTCGCTGCCGCCCGAATTCAAGCTCCTTTTTTATCACCCGCGTCCATGGACCGGCGAAGATGCGATCAGTGTGGGACTCTCGATGGTGCAGAGTCTCGACACCCATTTTCAAACCAAGTTGAGTCGCGAAAGAATCGCGAGCAAATTAAACAATCCGCAATTGGAAGCTGAGCTTTATCCGGTGGGCTCATGGCGTGATCATCCTCCGACCGGAGAGGTGGTCGACCTGACCCAGCCTCGCCCTGCGCCGCCCCCCAGCGACGATGAGGAGGACGAACGAACAGAGTCCAGTCTCGCGCCGCATCAAGGACCATTGACGCTCGTCGCCAGTCAGACGACGAAAGCGGCAAAGCAAGTGTCGGATAATCACGACCTGCGGCAACTTTGCACTGCGCTTGGGCAGCCCGAATGTGAGGGTTGTGCTCCGGGTTCAAACAACTGGGTCATTGCCGGCCGCCATACTGTCAGCGGCAAGCCCCTGCTTTCGAATGACATGCATTTGGCTTTGCTCGAACCCAACATCTGGTTTATGGCGGACTTGACGGCTCCCGGTTACCACGCCGCAGGCGTTACGCTTCCCGGAACGCCTGGGATTATTGCGGGCCACAATGACCATGTGGCCTGGGGCTTTACCGCTCTCTACGCGGATGTTCAAGACGTCTACGTTGAGCACTTGGACGGCAACGGCAGTTATCAGGCGGCGGATGGCAGTTGGAAACCTCTCATCCTTGATCACGAGACAATTCATGTCCGCGGCGGTAAAGACGTGGCCCTCGACCTGAAATCGACGGATCATGGCCCGCTGTTGAATCCGATTCTGGGCAACGAATCGCGGGCCCTTTCGTTACGCTGGACACTTTTTGATTCGGCGCTCAATGCGTTGCCTATCTACCAACTTGACACGGCGTCGAACTGGACTGAGTTTTCCGCAGCGCTCAGAACCTGGTGCTGGCCAACGCAGAATGTGGTCTATTCCGACGACCAGGGGCACATCGCGTATCACGCGGTGGGCAGAGTTCCCCTGCGACCTGCCGGATTGCAGACCAAGCCGATTCAAGATGCGCAGCACGAGTGGCAAGGTTACATTCCCTTCGATGACATGCCGAATTCGCTCGATCCGCCGTCGGGCTTTCTCGCCACCGCTAATTCGCGCGTAACCACTGAAAGATCTCCCTACCCTCTCTCGCTGGAATGGGTCGATCCCTATCGTTCGGAACGAATCTACAAGTCGCTGCAGGGCCGGGACGGGCTCGGTCCCAAAGATATGCTGGCCGTACAGACTGATATTTACAGCGAGGTCGATCAGGAGATGACGCACCGCTTTGCCTATGCCATCGACCATGCCGCCGGGAACGATGATCGGCTCCGCAAGGCTGCCGACCTGATGCGCAGTTGGGATGGCAAACTCACTATCGACTCGGCCGCTGCATCCCTGGTCACGCAGACCCAGGCAGCCTTATGGCCGCTGATCCTGGAGCCGAAATTGGGCAGAGATGATGCCGAAGATTACCGTTGGTCAGAATCCCGGTTTGCTGAAGAAGAGATCGTGATGCATGGCAGTTCCGACTGGCTTCCGCCGGGCTTCAAGGATTGGGATTCCGTGCTGTCGGCTGCGGTCCGCAAAGGGATGGAGAAAAGCAAAGATCACCCCGCCGCGCCCCCTGACATTAGCCTCTGGACTTACGGAAGCTGGCACGTCGTCGACATTGAACACCCGCTGGCTACGCTGTTACCGCCCCTACGTAGCATCGCAGGAACCGGCTCTCAACCACTGAGCGGCGACACCACCACCGTGAAGCAGGTCGGGCGCGCATTTGGCCCTTCGCAGCGATTCACGATGGATTGGAGCAATGTTGACGGCTCGACCGAGAGCATTGTCCTCGGCGAGAGCGGCAACCCTTACAGCCCTTATTTCCGAGATCAGTGGAAGGACTACTACGCAGGAACGACCTTCCCGCTACCCTACACCCCCGCGGCCGTCGCTGCGCAGACCCAGCACACGCTGCGCCTGCTGCCATGAGCTTCCCAACTGCCCAGCATCCCCAGGTAGGGGCTTCCAAGCGTCCGGAAAAGCATCGGCACGTGTTCGTCGATGACGTGACGTTCTCGATTTTGGAACTTAAAAGTCAGACTTGCCATCACTCTTCCGTGCCCCGTCCTTCCGAGTCTCCTGGGGTGACCGGGTGGGAACCCACAAACGCGAATCTTCCCAACGACGGTGCTCGGAATTGCCGGGTCTTCGCCTGCAAGGCGAATATCTGGATTTTTCGAACGGGTAATCCTGGCACCGGGAGCAGCCAGCGGTGAACGTTTTGTCCAGGCTGAGGGCAAAGTTCCACGGCTTCATTGGCGCGGCCGTCATCTTGCTCGCCGCTTCGATCGCCGTCGCGCCCCAAATCATGCGCGGGAACTCCTGCGGGCACGACTTCGACTTTCATCTCGTCTCGTGGTTTGACACGATCCATAGTTGGCGCGAGGGTGTTCTTTATCCTCATTGGACGCCCAGCCCTAATTACGGCGCCGGCGAACCACGCTTCATCTTCTATCCTCCATTGACCTGGATGCTGGGCGCACTTCTGGGGACGATTCTGCCGTGGGGAGTGGTTCCGATTGCGTTGACGTGGCTCCTGCTGAGCGCGACTGGACTTGCAACCCGAGCGCTTGCCAGACACGTGCTCGATGACGGCGCCGCCACATTGGCTGGCTGCGTCGCCTTGTTTTCCGGCTATGCCCTGTTTACGGCCTACGAACGATCAGCCTTTGCCGAGCTCACCGGCGGTTTCTGGATCCCATTGCTGTTGCTGCTTGCACTGCGTGATCACAACGCCAGACCCTCGACCACTGAAAGCGCTTCAATTTGGAGAAGATCGTTCAATGGCTCGACGGTGCCGCTCGCCTTTGTGATTGCCGGATCCTGGCTCTCGAATGCGCCTCTGGGCGTGATGGCTTGCTACCTTCTCGCGGCGATCGCCGCGGTCTCGGGCGTCTTATCCCGATCATGGGCGCCCGTGCTTCACGCTTCTACGAGCGCCGTATTAGGCATGGGTTTGACTGCCTTCTACCTGTTGCCCGCAGCGTGGGAACAGCGGTGGGTTGATATCCGCCAGGCCACCGACGATCCCGGACTGCTGGTCCAAAACAGCTGGCTGTTTGCTCGCCATGCGAACCCGCTATTGAAGCTCCATGACATCGAACTCTTTAAAGTTTCGGTCATCGTAGTCGTCATGATCGCGTTGACCTTGATCGCTTTCCTAATCATCTGGCGCCGGGGCATGCTATCCGCTCATCGCGACATCTGGCTGCCGCTGGCACTGATTCCCGTCTTGATTCTCTTGCTGCAATTTCCGATCTCGTTGCCAATTTGGATGGCGTTACCCAAGTTGCGATTCCTGCAGTTCCCATGGCGCTGGCTTGTGGTTCTGGAAGGGCCCATGGGCATTTTTGTTGCGGCAGCCATTTGGACGAAGACGCGAACCTCTCGACTAACCCTCACGGCACTCTGCTGTCTCGCGTTCGTCACCTCCACAGGCGTCGCGTCGCATTTTTATTTTCAGGCGTGTTATCCAGAAGACGCGGTGCCCGCCATGCTGGCCGATTACAACCAGGGAACGGGGTTCGAAGGCACCGATGAATATGAGCCGCCGGGTGCGGACGATTCGCTTGTCGCGACCAAGCTGCCCGGCGCTTGCCTGGTTGCTGATCCGACGGCCACGCTCGGCATAGGCGATCCTGATTCGACGCCAGAGTGGTCACCGGACCAAGGCAGCTGCGCCGCAACTTTCCCGCTCACTTCAGACAAAAGAAAGCCGCGCTCGGAGCACCTCCACCTTCAGGCCGTGATTCCGCATGACGGCTACCTCGTTTTGCGACTGCGAACCTATCCCGCCTGGCGAGTCGTCGTTAACGGTCAGAGCCCTGCTGCAATGCCGGCCCGGGAGGATGGCCTGATGGCCGTGCCCGTCACCACCGGGCCGCTCAATTTGACCGTTGACTGGACTACCACCCGAGATGTGCTGATCGGACGTTGGGGTAGTCTTTTAGCTCTCGTCCTTGTCACCGGTCTTTGGCTGTTCGAGCGCAACACCGTGCGTGCTCGGTTATCATGAGAGGAATGCCTGCGGATGTGAAATCGCTAATACAGGAAGGCGCCGACCTGACCGACCGAGCGCTCGAGAGCCTTCTTCCGCCTGTTGAAGTTGTTCCTACCTCCATCCACGGAGCCATGCGCCACTCCACCTTCGCGGGCGGCAAAAGGCTGCGGCCCGTACTCGCGTTGCAGGCCGCCGTCACGATCGCCGGGGAGCTGCCTAAAGGCATCGAACGGCTCGGCGCGGCGCTGGAAATGCTGCACACCTATTCGCTGATTCACGATGACCTGCCGGCGCTCGACAATGACGACCTGCGCCGCGGAAAAGCCACCTGCCATGTAGCGTTCGGCGAAGCCATCGCTATTCTTGCGGGGGACGCGCTGCAGACCCGCGCTTACGAAGTACTGGCCGGACTTGATTGCCCATCTGCGGCCGCCGTACGAATCATCGGTCTCATTGCCAACGCCACCGGAACTGTGGACGGAATGATTGGCGGGCAGGTGCTGGACCTTGAGAGCGAGCATCAAAAGCCCACTCCCCAACTTGTCGAAGCCATTCATCGCGCCAAGACTGGCGCGTTGATCCGCGTGAGTGTAGTCGCGGGCGGGATCTATGCGGGAGCTAATACAGGCGATGTCGCCTGCCTTGATACATTTGGCCGCAAGGCGGGCCTCGCCTTTCAGATCATTGATGATGTTCTAGATGTGACGGTGGATTCCGCACACTTGGGAAAGACGGCAGGGAAAGATCTGGCTACTGAGAAGGCGACATGGCCGGCAGTGTTCGGTATTGAGCAAAGCCAGCGCGACGCGGCCGACTTGATCAACGAAGCATTCGCAGCTCTTGCTCCCTACGGCAGCCGGGCAGACGGGCTCAAGTCAGTTGCCCGCTACCTGGTCGAACGCAAGAACTAGGTGGTCCCGCTGCGCCCTGAACCAGGAGTTGCGGCTTTTCCTGTCTTGGTGGCGAAGATCCCAAAGCCAATCGACTCTCCAGGCAGTCGAACGAAAAGAATGCTCACCGAAGATGAAATCCGGAACGCGCTGCGCGATTGCTTCGATCCCGAAGTGAAGCTGAACCTTGTGGATTTGGGATTGATCTATGCGATCGCCACGGGACCCGATCCCGATTCCGCTCCGGCGTGGCCACGACAGTGGGTCAAAGTCACCATGACGCTCACAACCCCGCAATGTCCGGCGAGCGGTCTCATTTTTGAGCAGGTCCACAATCGACTGGCAGGGATTCCAGCTATCTCCAAGGTCAACGTCGATCTGGTCTGGGAGCCCAAGTGGACTCCTCACCGCATCAGCGAAGCAGGGAGATTGCAGCTTGGTCTTTAAATCTAAGCTGCAACCTGGGCGTTAGGAATGAAACATTGACCGGAGCTTATCCCGCTTCGATGAAAGGTCATCGATAGTTCGTTGCGCCTGGTTGAGAAAGCGTTGCGCTTCGTCCAGGTAGCGAGGCAATCCCCTCCACCATTCAGCAACCGCGTCCTGCTCTTCCAGCAGTGCTAGCGCTGCTCCCGCGGCGGCGACAACCAGGCCGGCCTTCCGCTTGCCGGATAGGATCAGCAGTGAGCCTACCAGCAAAGTTCCACCGACGGTTGGCCGAATCCACTCAATTTCAGAATCATGCGGCTCTACGTGGCCCTGGGGGAAGTTTGCCGTTTGAGGAAGCGGTACACCGCTCATGAGTTCTCCTTAATTACGCTTGAGTCGCAGTCGAATTGAGTTGAAACTGCGCTGAATTGCCTGCCGTGGCATGCACATTTGGACACTAAAGTTCACGCCGAGATAGCTTTAAATCCACGGATACAGAGATGCGCAAACCTTACGGCCGGTGGTCCGGAATCTCGAAGCCTTAGTCCAAGTCAAACTCGCGCAGCGGTTTGCCTTCAGGCGCGTCCTTGGCCTTGCGTAAAGCTTCCGCAAACTTCTTCTCGAGCAGATCGGCCTTGTTCTTTTCCGCATCCACGCTCTGCCGGAAAATGGACTCCTTGCGCTCATCCTGTTCGCGCATCGCCTTGGCAGCCGTTTCCAGGTCCTCGAACATACGTTTACGCGGGGCAGGTGTGTGGCTAACCACCAGTCCCGTGGCCGCATCGATCTTCAGCATCGCCCCGCAATCAGGGCACGCTACCTCAAATATTTTTTCCGTCTCGTTAGCCATTTCATCAGCATTGTAGGCTCTGCGGCCGCCGCTTGCACAGGGAATGCCGGGACTTGGTCAGATGAACGCCGCGCGACGTTCCAGCACCTGAAAAAAGAACCCCACCTTTCGGCAGGGTCCCTTCAACTGAAGATTGATTGTGGGCGGATCTTAATGCTTCTCTGCCGCAGTGGCCAGCTTGGCTTCGGCTTCTGCGATTACGCGAAGAGCGTCATCGTACTTCTCTTCGCTGTCTCCAGCTTCGTCCCACATCTTGTGACCGCGATCCAACTGCTCCTTGGCGCGATTGGTATCGATCTCCTCCGGCTTCAGCGCGTCAGATGCCAAAATCGTCACACGATCCGGCAGCACCTCGACGAAACCCCAGCTCACGTTGTAGATCTGGTCGCCATCCGGCCCACCATGGAGTTTAACGTCGCCCGCTCCCAGCTCTGCCAACAGCGGCGCGTGCCCGTACAGCACCTCCATATACCCCGATTTCGAGGGCAACTCGACCGCCGCCGCCGGATGATCGAAGAGGGTGCGCTCAGGCGTGACCAGCCGGACGCGAAGTTCGTTGCTTTCGTCTGCCATAGAATCCTTTAAAACAGCCTCAGCGTCTAGCTCCCAGCCACCAGCGGAGAGCTGTCGACTGGAAGCTCGAGGCTGTCGTTATACCGTTGCCTTCAGACGCTCGGCGTCTGCCAGCACTTCTTCGATGGCGCCCTTCATGTAGAAGGCCTGCTCCGGAATATCGTCGTATTTGCCGGCGATGATTTCCTTGAAGCTGCGCACCGTATCTGCGACCTTCACATACGCTCCGGGGATGCCGGTAAACGTCTCGGCAACATGGAACGGCTGCGAAAGGAATCGCTGCACCTTGCGGGCGCGCGCCACCGTCAGCTTGTCTTCATCGGAGAGCTCATCGATACCGAGAATGGCGATAATGTCCTGCAGATCCTTGTAGCGCTGCAGAATGCGCTTTACACCCTGGGCCACTTCGTAATGCTCGTCGCCCACAATGCGTGCCGACAGGATGCGCGAGGTTGAAGCCAGCGGATCGACGGCAGGATAGATACCAAGTTCCGACAGAGGGCGGCTCAATACGGTCGTCGCATCGAGGTGCGCAAAGGTCGTGGCAGGCGCCGGATCGGTCAAGTCGTCGGCGGGCACGTAGACGGCCTGCACCGAAGTGACGGAACCCTTGCTGGTCGAAGTGATGCGCTCCTGCAGTTCGCCCATTTCAGTGGCCAGGTTCGGTTGATATCCCACGGCCGAAGGCATGCGGCCTAGAAGCGTTGAAACCTCAGAACCGGCCTGCGTGAAGCGGAAGATGTTGTCGATGAAGAGCAGCGTGTCAGACCCTTCGACGTCGCGGAAGTATTCGGCAACCGTCAGTCCGGTCAGCGCCACGCGCAGACGCGCACCTGGCGGCTCGGTCATCTGGCCGTAAACCAGGGCGCATTTTGAATTGGCGAAGTCGCCCGGCTTGATTACGCCAGACTCAGTCATTTCAAGCCAAAGATCGTTGCCTTCGCGCGTACGCTCGCCGACCCCGGCGAACACCGAATAGCCGCCGTGATTTTTGGCGACGTTGTTGATAAGTTCCATGATGACGACGGTCTTGCCCACGCCCGCGCCGCCGAACAGGCCGATCTTGCCGCCCTTCAAAAAGGGCTGAATGAGATCGATGACCTTGATCCCGGTCTCGAACATTTCCTCGTGGGTGATCTGCTCGTCGAAGAGCGGCGCTGGCCGGTGAATAGGCATGCGGGTTTTTTCGCCGATGGGTCCGAGCTCGTCCACCGGATCGCCGATCACGTTGATCACGCGGCCCAGCGTTTCCTTGCCCACGGGAACCCGGATGGGGCCGCCGAGGTCGATGACCTTCATGCCGCGAACCATGCCGTCTGTAGCTTCCATGGCTACGGTGCGAACGCGTCCCTCGCCCAGATGCTGCTGGACTTCAAGGATGACGGATATTGGCGCGGGCACTGTGAACCCCTCGCTGACAACGCGCAGCGCCTGATAGATCGGCGGCATCGTCGCTTCTTCAAATTGCACGTCCACCGCGGGACCGGAGACCTGAATTACTTTGCCAATGTTCTCTGCCATTTGTGCCTTCCGAAAGTGCTAAACAGCGGCGGCGCCGCTGACGATTTCAATGATTTCCTTAGTGATGGCCGCCTGCCGCACACGGTTCATTTCGAGCGTGTACGAATCGATCATGTCCGATGCATTATTTGAAGCTGAATCCATGGCGGTCATCCGGGCCGCATGTTCGGCGGCGACCGATTCCGTCATGGCGTGGTACAGCATGGACGCGATGTACTGCGGCAGGAGTGCGTTGAACAGTTCCTCGGGCGGCTGTTCGTAGATGTAGTCGACATTCGCGGTGCCAAACTTCTTGGCTTCCTCGTCTGCCTCTTTGGTATCCACGGGCTCGAGAGCGATGCCGGCGCTGATAGCCGCTTCCCCAGCCCGCTCGCGTTCTTCGATGGTCGGCTCGGCCGCACCCGCGATTTGCGGAACACCAATCTTCATCAGCGGCAGGAGCCGTTCCACCACCACGCGCTGCTGAATGACCGACTTGAATTCGTTGTAGACAATGTAGACCGCATCGATCTCCTCATGCACATAACGAGAGATGATGTTCTGCGCCAGCTCGAAGACGCGCTTGCTGTCCAGCTTGTCCAGCATTCCACGGTGATCGCCGGTGACTTCAATCGAAGCCTTGCGCTCACGGACCTGCAACTTGCGCCCATCTTCGGTGGTCTGCTCGGAATAGATCGCTCCGGGATAGCGCCTGCGCATCTGGTCGCGGCCCTTGCGGCCGACGGCCTCGATATCGAGTTCGCGTTCGCGATTCCCGTTGATGAATTGAAACGCCGTCTTGAGGATGTTTGAGTTGAAAGCGCCTGCAAATCCTTTGTCGCCGCTGATCACAACCAGAAGCACCCGCTTCTCTTCGCGCACCGCAAACAGCGGATGACGCAGATTCCCGGTTTCCGGATCAATGATTTCAATGCGGCGTGTCAACGATTCAAGCACGCTGGTGATCATCCTGGCGTAAGGCCGGGCCGACATGGCCCGCTCCTGCGCGCGGCGCAGCTTAGCCGCCGAGACCATCTTCATGGCCTTGGTGATCTGCCGCATATTCTTCACGCTGCGGATGCGCCGCCGTAGATCGAGAACGTTTGCCATAACTTTAGCCGCTAGCTCCTAGCCTTTAGCTTCTAGTCTCTGCTTTGACCTCGAGGTTCCTGGCTGAAGGCTGGAAGCTGGAGGCTAATAGCTGCTTTTTACGCGTTTACCGGTTCTGCCTGCTGCTGCGTCTTGAAGTTCTCCTTGTATTCCTTGAGCGCTTCGTGCAGCCGGTTACGCAGATCATCGTCGAACGACTTCTTCTTCGTCAGGTCGTCGAGCAACGCGGTCTGCGCCGTATCGAAGTACTTATACAGGCCATCTTCAAAAGCACGAATGTCCGATACCTTCAGATCGTCAAGGTAGCCCTGCGTGCCGGCGAAGAGGATCACGGCCTGTTGCTGCCAGGTAAGCGGGTGGAATTGAGGCTGCTTCAGCAATTCGGTCAGACGCTGGCCGCGATTCAACTGCTTCTGCGTCAGAGGATCTAGGTCCGAACCAAATTGAGCAAAGGCCGCTAACTCACGATACTGGGCGAGGTCGAGTTTGAGTGTCGACCCAACCTGCTTAACTGCCTTGATCGCTGCCGAGAAACCGACTCGCGAAACCGAAAGGCCCACGTTCACTGCCGGCCGTACGCCGGAGTTGAACAGATCAGTTTCCAGGAAGATCTGGCCGTCGGTAATCGAAATGACGTTGGTTGGAATGTAAGCCGAAACGTCACCCGCCTGGGTCTCAATGACCGGTAGAGCCGTGAGCGACCCGCCGCCGCGTTCCTTGCTCATCTTGGACGACCGTTCCAGCAGACGCGAGTGGAGATAGAACACGTCGCCGGGATACGCTTCGCGGCCTGGCGGGCGGCGCAGCAGCAGCGAGATCTCGCGATAGGCCATGGCATGCTTGGAAAGATCGTCATACATCACCAGCGCGTGTCGGCCCGAATCACGGAAGAATTCACCGATAGCCGTGGCGGCATACGGCGCGAGGTACAACATCGGTGCCGGCTCGGAAGCCGACGCGGCCACGATGATGGTGTGGCCCATGGCGCCCGCTTCAGTCAGCGTTTGCACGACCTGCGCAATCGAAGACCTCTTCTGCCCGATAGCGCAGTAGATGCAGATGAGGTCGTTCTTCGCGTTGTTGATGATGGTGTCGAGAAGGACAGCCGTTTTGCCCGTCTGACGATCGCCGATGATCAGTTCGCGCTGGCCGCGGCCAATCGGAATCATGGCGTCGATGGCCTTAAGGCCCGTAGCCATGGGCTCACGGACGGGCTGGCGATCGATGATGCCGGGCGCGAGGCGCTCCACAGGCAACGACTCCGTTGTCGCAATCGGCCCCTTGTCATCGATGGGCTGGCCCAGCGCGTTCACCACGCGGCCAATCATCGCTTCGCCCACCGGCACACTGAGAATCTTGCCCGTGCGCTTCACTTCCTGACCTTCGCTGAGCTCGGTATAGTCGCCCAGTACCACGGCGCCAACCTGGTCCTCTTCGAGGCTGAGTGCCAGTCCGGCAATGCCATGCGGGAAGGCCAGCAGCTCACCGGCCATGACCTTGTCCAGCCCGTGCAGGCGCGCGATACCGTCGCCCAGAGAGGTGATCGTTCCCACCTCGTCCACTTGCACCTTGGAATCGTAGTTCGCGATCTGTTCGCGAAGTAGTTGCGTAATCTCGTCTGCCTTGATCTGAGCCATTTCTGTCCTTTTCAGAAGCCAGTCATCAGTCGCCAGTGAACCGGAAATCGTTCTTTGATTCCGTGTTGATCATTCAACTTCACCGATCGTTACTGCTACTGTCCACTGTTCACTGCGTCAATGCTTCTCTTAGCCGCTCAAGCCGGCCACGAACTGAGCCGTCATACACTGTGGAGCCAATGCGGACCACCGTGCCGCCCAGGATCGATGCGTCCAGCTTGAAGGTTGCCTGAATCTGCGAGCCGGCCAGTTTGCCGACACCCGCTACCAGCGCGCCCCGCTCCTGCTCGCCCAACTCGCGCGCCGTCACGATTTCTGCATGGCGAATTCCCTGCCGCTCCTGAAGTTCGGCACGGTACGCCTCGGCTACTTCGTTCACATGCGCGATGCGGTCGTTGTTGATGAGCACCGCGATCAGGTTGCGTAATTCCTTTTGAAGTCCAAGTTTGGCGTTGAGCTTATCGAGAATCGCGACCTTTTGCGTCGCAGGCACTGCCGGATTCTCAAACAGCTCGCGCAACTCGGCGCTGCCGTTCCAGGTAGCCAGAAAGTCTGACAGGCGGCTGTCAATCTCGGTCGTGTCGAGCTTCGCGGAGGCGACTACGTCGGCAAAAGCGCGGGCGTAATGGGATACGAAAGCTGCCATCTAGTTCCGTCCCCCCTTCGTTCCATTGCCTGTCACATCGCTTACGAACTCGGCAATCAGGGCTTGATCGGTTTCCGGCGTCAACACCAACTGTTTGGCGGCTTGCTCAATCGCAAGGTCAGCGGCGAAGTTGCGTAGTCCGCGCTTGGCTTGGGCCGCAGCAACTCCGATTTCCTGCTCTGCCGCAGCGACGATGCGGGTCCGTTCCTCTTCGATGGAGGCTTTGATGCGCACTTCGTCCTGCCGGCTCTCATCCTCAACCTGGGCTCTGATCTTTGCGATTTCATCGTCCAATCGCGACAGTTGGGCTTCCACGGCGCTCAGGCGGCTGTTTGCATCTTGCGTAGTCTTGCGCGCCGCTTCCAGGTTCTGGCTCAGCGTCTCTCGCCGCTTGCGCAGGTGCTTGGGCAAGAACTTGGCAAGGGGAATGACAATCGCCAACACAATCACGGCGAAATTGATGATTTCGAAGAGGCGCGCCGTCGTTTCGACAGGCAAGTTCAGCGCCTTGGCGATGGAGGTTACCAGCGGTGTGTGCCGGTAGACGTTGTCGCTCTCTTCTTCTTCCTTTTCCTTCTTTTCCTGGCCCGGCTGCGCCGGAAGTCCAGACACATCGCTGGGCTGCGAAGCTTGTCCGCTGGCGGCAGGCTGAGCGGCCGCCGGAACTGGCTCTTGCGCCCGGCTGCGAAGCGGCGAGACTGCCGCCGCAAGAACAAACAAAGCAAGAAGCGCAAAACATATCTTTGCTACAGAAAAACGTGCGTGCGAAACTCTCAACGCGTACCCCCGGCTGCCAGCGGCAGAACCGCACGGACTACCCGACTTGCCAAATCTCCGGCAGAAGCCTGGATCGTCTGCCGTGCCTGGCTGGCTTCGGTATCCAACTCGGCCTTGGCCTGGCTGACCTTGGCCCCGGACGCCTTACGGGCAGCGTCCAGCGCTGCATCGCGCTCCGCAGTCCATTGCTTGATGCGCTGTTCGCGCATTTTGTAGATTTCAGCCCGCGCCTGGCGTAGTTTGCTGGCATACTCCGCGGCGCGTTCCTCGGCCCGGGCGATGGCCCGGTGTGCGTCCTCGATAGCCCCATCGGTGCGGGCACGGCGCACTTTCAGTGCCTTTGTCAGCGGTCCCTGAATCAAAAACTGGTACGCCAACACCAGCACAATGAACAGCAAAACCGTGGGCACGGCGCCAAGCAAAAGCTTCCCGACTTGTTGAATGATTTCGTCCATGCTGGTCCGGTTTCGTTCAGGTGGTCTGCTTAATCTCTTGTCTGCTTAATCTCTTTTCGATAGAACACTTTTTTGTATCAGGGGAAACCACGCAAGTCAACGCGGAGAGCGCGGTTTAGATGGGTACCTGTGACTGCTGTCACGGTTTGGCTGTTTAACTCAAAAAATAGCTTGCTTTCCAGACAAACAGGCCTAAACTAAACATTACCACCTAGACCCGGTTCAGGGTCCAGCGGGCTGCCGGTTTCGGGATGTCCTTCCACACCCGAATCCGGACGCCCGCTTCTTATTTTTCAGGACAAATTTCAGCTGCTCTGTGCTCAACATCAGCAGATGTTTCGAGCCCGGCTTTGTCATGAGGGAGCATGTAATCGCTGCTCGGTATTGGCAGTTCATGCCTGGTCGAAGTGACCTACGTAATCACGGATGAAACGGAAGTTCCGTTACTATAAAGCCAACTCAGCAAAGCATTCCCCGTTCCCTTGCTCGCAAAGCTGGCTACCCCTGCCTGAGAGCGTTTGCTCTTAAGGCGCTAAGGCAAGCCAACGTGCGATCAAACATATGCTGCAAGTCGTTAATTGGAATTTGGTTATAACTTATGAAGACTTTCAATTACATTATTTTGACGATTTGCATCTGCATGGTCACAGCCTGTGGCGGAGTCGCAATCGCGCCGTCGGCGGCGAACGTTGCCACACCGGCACCCGCTCCCACGCC
>CZKL01000344.1_pt1 | contig 17899 bp, 18 predicted proteins | sample 1122441 | NCBI WGS metagenome assembly CZKL01 (sample SAMEA3539301, study PRJEB10725) | soil metagenome | biome: tundra; feature: field; material: soil | place: USA | collected 2010-05 | depth 0.15 m
GGCGATTGCCTCTAGAAGGTGCGGCACCGCAGTCGAGAAGCTGGAGTCGATCAGCAGCTTGCCTTCGGGCCCGGTTTGCACGGCCATGTTTCCACCCGCACCCTGCAGCAGGTGGAGGTTGTCGTACAGCTTGGTCGTCTTGATGGGGGTGGAAGCTGCGGCCGTCCGCATCGCCGTTGCGCGATCTGTCGCCGGCGCCGCTTGCGCCGCCATCCAGCTCGGAGCTATCGACGCGGCACTCGCCGCACCGGCCAAGCGCAAGAAACGTCTGCGATCCATCCCTGTCAGCATCGTTCGACCCCCCGGAAGAGCACTGCTACACCATACACAGCGGAGCGCCGCACTTAACCCAATCCCGGAAGGTTGAGTCCGCCCAGCATCCCCTTCACGCTCGATTGAAGCGCATCATCGGCTTTTCGTCCCGCGTCATTCACGGCAGCTACCACGAGGTCTTCAAGCATCTCGACGTCGGGTTGTGCTCCGCTCAAGCCAATCACGGCTGCGGGATCAATGCGAATTTTCATGAGCTGCTTTCGACCGTTCATGGTCGCCGTGACGGCCCCGCCACCGCTCGTTCCATCGACGAGAACGTGCTCCATCTTACGCTGCATCTCTTCTTGCATTTGAGAGGCCTGCGACATCATCTCAGAGATTTTCAAGGGGTTGATCAAGGCTTGCCTCCTGCTACTTAAGTGCCTTTACTTGGAACGAAGGTCGACGACGCTGCGGATCTCCGCATTAAAAATATCCCGGGCCCGTTGAACGAGTGGGTTGGCTAGTGCAGCCTCCTGAACGCTTCCAGACTGGGGGGCTGCCATTGCTGTAGCAACTGGCCCTGTTCCTTCGCCGGGAACAACCATAAAGCGCGCAGGGCCGCCCAGCCGCTGTAACTCCTGTCGAATAATCTTCTCCGCCGCGGCGTTAACGGTGAGGCTGAGCATCTTCTTGCCCATGCCCGCAACTTCAATACGGAGACTCGACACATCCAGAGTCCACGTTCCCGAGCCCAGCAACTGTGAAGCCGAAGCATGTCCACCGTTAGCCAATGCTGAAACAACAGCCTCCCGCAACGATTCCGCAGTTGGACTGGATACTCTATCAGAAGCCGGAAGCGGCGCCTTGGCCAACGAGCCTTCCGTTACAGTTTCGGCATATCCGTCAGGAACGCTGGAGGCGGCAGGGAACGGAGAGTCCGCGCGAAACGGCGTACTCGTGACTTCCGGATTGACCTCGCGAACCGGCGCAACTGTAGGCCTTTCCATCTCCGCCACAGGCGCACTCACTGTTGAGCGAAGCTCCATCTCTGCGCCCGGAACGGCGTCTTGCTTCAGACTTGATACCGGGCTCCATCCATCGTCGATCGCTGCGATGGGCGTAGGAGAGGTCGCTGCAATCGGAACAGCAGAGGCACTGGCCTTCGGCGACAATGACGGTGCGATTGGCGGCACATACGCCATCGTCGTTGCCGAGGTTGCGGTTTGAATCCGTGCATCTGAAGCCGCATTGAGCGATGGCCTCGGCGCTCCCGAGGCGGAAGACGCTGGAGGTGTGGAAACCTGTGCGGTTCGAGGAGAACTCGCCGTGGACCGTGGTGGACTCGCAGGGGCTGATCCGCGCACCCCGGTCCCCGCCGTAACCCCGCTCAGCAACTCCTCGAGCGGCAACAGACGCTGAGCGTGCACCAATTTCAGCAGACCCAATTCCAAATGGAAGCGTTGTTCCTGCCGATAATTCAAATCATCAAACGTCCGCAGAACAATCTGCAGATTGCGCGTGATCTCTTCTTCGGTGAAAAGCAGCGCTGTCCGTGCAGCCCGTGCGCGTTCATCTCCTGAAATCTGCAGCAACTCAGTCTGTTCCCCACCCAGCTTGGCCATCAATGAATTACGCAGATAACGCACCATCTGGCGGGCCAGCGAAGATGGGCTGTGTCCCGCATTCAGCAGCACATTCAACTGTTCCATCAGTTCCGCACTTTGTCCCGCTGCTACAGCTTTGAGCAGACGTTCGAAGACGGCGTTAGGCACCGATCCCATCAACTCACGAATCTGCGTAGCAGACAGAACACACTTGCCTTCAACGTTCGGAGCCGACGCAATCGCCTGGTCCATGATCGACAGGGCATCGCGCATCGAGCCATCGCCAGCCTCAGCCAGTAATGCCAGGGCGGCATCTTCCGCTTGGACATCTTCCTGCTTCGCGATCATTTTCAGCTGCGACAGGATGTCGTCAAATTTGACTGCGTGAAAACTGAAGTGCTGGCACCGCGAGCGGATGGTTTGCGGAATATTCTCAGGCTCAGTGGTCGCCATCATGAAAATGACGTGCGAGGGAGGCTCCTCGAGTGTCTTGAGCAGTGCGTTGAATGCCGCCTCGGTAATCTGGTGGGCTTCATCGAGAATGTAAACCTTGTAGCGATCTCGCGCGGGTGCATATCGCGCGGCATCGCGCAATTCGCGAATCTCGTCTATGCCGCGATTCGTTGCCGCATCGATCTCGATTACGTCGATTGCGTTGCCCTGGCGCACCTCAATGCACGAGTCGCAAACTCCGCATGGCTCGGGAGTGGGCCGATCTGGCGAACCTACCGCGGTACGGCAATTCAAAGCTTGCGCCAGGATGCGCGCGATCGTGGTTTTGCCGATACCGCGGTGGCCCGAAAAAATATAGCCGTGCGCAATGCGGTTCTGGCTCAGCGCATTCAGCAGGGTTCTGGTCACGTGGTCCTGCCCAGCCACGTCGGCAAAGCGCTGCGGACGATATTTTCTGGCCAGAACCTGGTAACCCATACCTGAACTGCTCCTCATGACCGCTCAAAAGATGGCATGTCCTAGATGAGATTGTATCGTTCCAGGCTGGGCCAGATTCAGGTGGAAATCTGCTGTGAATGCAGCTTGGGAAATGCGACGGAAAAGGTGACACCCAACTCGCAAACTCGACGCGCCATCGCACAGCAGCGTCTGACTCGCTTCAATCGCGTCAGAAAATGCGCAATCAGACGCTAGTCGCCGTCAAGGTTCAAGCTGATATCGTTCAGCCACTCCGCGATCAGATCCTCATCCCCCGGATCGAGCACATACGCATCATTCAGGAGAAGGAAAGTTGCCCACTCCACAAGATCTCGCTCCGTGATCAAGTTCTGGCGTTTCAGTTCCAGTGCGTGAGCAATGTGCTGACGAGTGATGACGATGCCCGGCTCGGGCATACGGAAATGTGTCCCTGCGGATCGACGTCCCTTTTCCTGATCGAACTCGAAAACGCCGGTCAGCACGGTTCGGATATCTTCGACGCCGATTTCGAATGCGGCAAACCTGCGAAGGGCCTCAAGTTGGCCAACCGTCAGGTGAGGTAGTTCGAATTCTTCCCTCAATGCCATCGAGACGTCACCGTTGTGCTGTTCTTTCTCGAGTTAGTCTGCTTTGCTTTTTCCGGCCGCCCTTGGCTCCGGTAATCTTCCCCTTACGGCGACGCACTTCTTCTCGGGAATACATGGTGCCGCGGCAACTCTTTGCCCCACAATTGCAGATGGCGGCGTCGTCGCCTCCGTCGTAAAGGCAGTAATCGTAGGTGATTTCCGCTCCGGCCGCAATATTCTTGATCGCCGTGATCCAGACGCGTCCGTCCTCTTCGCCGGTTTCGCAGTTGGGGTCGCAGCTATGGTTAATGAACATCGCCACGCAATGTCCATCGATGACGACGTTGCCGTTTCCGAGTCCAAACAGGTAGGTGAGAGGCGAATCCCCGTAAAGGGTGTCGGCTTGCTTCTTCGACAAGCGCGGTCCTATGTATTCGGCCACGCGCTTGCCCTTGGGAATGCGCGTGGTGGTGTAACAGCCGGCAGCGTGAATCGCAGATGAGCGAATGATCAGTCCCATGAGAATATGCGATGCTTTCCTTGGACGTCTCAGACGCCCATATGCACCGCATCGTACCACTGGAGGGGCAACGGAAGTCGAATGAAGGTGAAGATTTACATCATGATTCCTCTGGCTTTGGCATGGAACCTGACAGCGGCCATCCCGGCGCACGGTCAGGCCCCGAGCAGCACGTCCCCTTCTCCGGCACAGTCCAAGCCATCCAATCAGCAGAATCCGCCGCCTGCACCGGCCAAGCCTTCAGCCGATCCCAATGCCTTTCCGGATGACACAAAGTCAGTGCCCGTGTTGCCTGCGGGCTCCGCGCCGGCTGCCGCCTCCGATGCGGGCGGTTCCGATCCAAACTTGATTCCCTCTCAGGACGCCGACCCGGTTCGCAGCCCGGAAGAGCCGGCGGCAAACTCTTCATCCAGCGATGCAGACGGTTCCAGTTCGAGTCTCAGCGGCCTCGATCGGCTGACGCCTCCGCCGGATGCCGAGGATCGTGCCAAAAGGAACGGTAAAGGCGGCAAACAGGCACCCGAACACCAGGAAACGGTTGCTGAAGATGTGAATGTCGGCACCTATTACCTCAGCACCAAGAACTGGAAGGCGGCGCTATCCCGCTTCGAGTCCGGGATGATTCTGGATCCCGAAAATCCAGACGTTTACTGGGGAATGGCTGAGGCGCAGCACCATTTGGGCAACTTCACCGCGGCAAAGGCCAACTACCTCAAGCTCCTGGATTACGATCCTGATGGCAAGCACGGTAAAGAAGCTCGCAAAGCCCTGAAAGAACCCGAATTGGCAAATGCTCCAACAGCTTCGGCCGCTCGTCCTTCAGCTTCCCCGCAATAGTAAGGAAGTCAGGGAGCCGACCCGTCCGGGGCCTGAATCCATCTTCGGCCTGGGCTTATCGCGCAAAGGCTGGGATGGCCCGATCCTTCGGGCGTCTTCGATTGTCAGAGCCCAGCCCAACGGAGATACGCGGCAATGATCGGCTGACCCCAAAGGCTACTCACAATTCCGCCGATACACAGAAATGTTCCCAGGGGAAGCTTGCTCAGCGCCCAACTTTCTGGATCGCGCCGTGCAGCGGGAAATGCCAGTACGACCAGCGAAAACAGAGCACCCAAAACAACACCCAGGCAAAAGGACAGCAGCGCGCTCGGGAAGCCGAGCCAGGCTGCCAGCATAGCCAATAGCTTTGCGTCTCCAAGCCCGATCCCCTCACGGTGGCGCACGAGTGTGTAAACCCAGCGTATAAGGAGGATGAGTCCCGCGGCGGCAACAACACCGAGAAGTCGCAATCCCACAAGCTTGAAATCCTGACCCGGAGCAGACGCTGTATGCAAAGCCCATCTCACATGAACGTCGCGAATGAACCACCAACACAACCCGAGCCCTATACTGGGCAGCGTAATGGCATCTGGCAGCCAGAGATATTCCGCATCGAGCACTGCGAGCCCGACTAATGCCCAGGCAAGAATCATCATCCCCACGGCGAATTCAAGAGGGAACAAGACCTGATACGCATGCCAGGCTATCAGGGCCCAAGCCAGGCCCACAGCCGCTTCGACTATCGGATAGCGCATGCCGATCCATGTTTTGCAGGTGCGGCAATTCCCCCGCAGCATCAGCCAACTCAACAGAGGAATGTTCTCCCACCATGCGAGCGGGCGGTCACATATCCGGCAGTGCGAACGCGGCGTGACCACGCTCTCGCCTTCCGGCCAGCGACTCAAGCACACGTTCAGGAAGCTGCCGAAGGCAAGCCCTAAGAGCGCCGCAAACACGGTTCCCAACAACTGAAGCATATGAAACGTCGAGTATACGTTCTGTGGACGTGCAATCTGCGTTCTTCGCTTGCTTGCGAAGTGTCGAACCGTCGCATCGGGTAATGTCACAGCCTGCATTGCTCCATCGCGTTAAACTGAAAGCGATGGACGTTGCAGGAAGAGCAGACAGTCCAGATCCTTCCACATCCGCCCCCGGTGTCGACCTCAAGTCCGATCCGGCAAGGGCGGCGGCCCTGTTTGAGGAATCGGTTTCCATCATGGCCCGGCTTCGCGGTCCAGAGGGGTGCCCCTGGGATCGCGAACAGACTTTCGACACCATTCGCAAATACACACTCGAAGAGGCTTATGAAGTCTTCGACGCAATCGAGTGTCGCGACTTTCCGCACCTCGCCGAAGAATTAGGCGATTTGATGTTGCAGGTCCTTTTCTATGCCGAAATGGCCGCAAATGAAGGCCACTTCACGATCTCAGATGTGCTCGGTCACTTGAATCGTAAGCTGATCCGCCGCCACCCTCACGTTTTTGGCGAAGAAGCCTCCCGTGCCGCTGGCAACAAAGTTGAAGTTGACGCAAATGTTCAGGGCTCGGCTGCCGCCGTTTTGCGCAACTGGGACGAGATCAAGGCCGCGGAAAAGGGAAATGCGCCTACCTCGGCCAAAAGCGTGAATGAGTTAGAGCCGGGACCGGCAGCTTCCCGTCTCGATTCAGTGCAGCGAGCCATGCCCGCTCTTGCCGAAGCTTCCAAAATCGGGTCGAAGGCGGCGAAGTCAGGATTCGACTGGCCTCACTGGCGTGACTTGCTTCCCAAAGTTGCCGAAGAGACGGCTGAACTAGAAGCTGAGATTGCTGCCGCCGAACTAGAGCCCGAAAATCCCGCCCGAAAAGCGGCCATCGAGGCCGAGTTAGGCGACCTGCTCTTCACCGTGGTCAATCTCGGCCGCCATCTCGGTGTGGACGCCGAAATGGCTCTTCGCGGTTGCAACCTGCGATTTCGCAGCCGCTTCCATGAAATGGAACGAGTCTCATCTCGCCCGCTCGAAGAGCTTTCAGCCCCTGAATTAGAAGCTCTATGGGCTAAAGCCAAGCAACAACTGTCTTCTGAAGCTCATTCTCAATCCGCTTCGGCGGCCCCAAAGCAGGACTCTTTGCCATGATCGTGATCCGTTCCTGCGAAGGATTTGATGAATTCGAAGCATGTGTTCAACTCCAGGTCGAAACCTGGGGCTACGATGCGACCGACATCATTCCCTGCAAGACATTCTTTTTAGCCAAGAAGATTGGCGGCCAGGTTATTGCCGCGTTTGATACCGATTTACCGGGCGCTTCACCGGATGGAGACTCTAAATCCATGGTCGGATTCGCCATGTCTTTGCCTGGGGTGAAGACCGGGGAGGGCGAACCTCGTCCCTACCTTCACTCCCATATGCTCGCTGTGCGCGACACTCACCGCAACCGAGGCCTTGGAGCTCAACTCAAGCAGAAGCAGCGGCTTGAAGCGCTATCTCGCGGGATCCGTCGCATGCAGTGGACCTTCGATCCGCTTGAAATCAAGAACGCTTTCCTCAATATCCACAAGCTGGGCGCGATCGTTTGCAACTACCATGTGAATTTCTATGGTGTATCCTCAAGTCGACTGCAGGGTGGGCTGCCGACCGACCGTTTGCTGGCCGACTGGTATCTCGATTCACCCAGGGTGAAGGCGCATTTGGAGGGCCGGCCCGACGCAGCGCCGGTGATTGAGGATCGAATCCTGGTTCCAGCTTCCATCTACAAGTGGAAGGCTTCGGAGGCGGATCGGGAGCGCGCAGTTGCCGTTCAGCTGGAGAATCGCCTCAAGTTTCAACAGGCATTTTCCCGGGGGCTGGCAGTCATCAGCTTTGTCCGGGATGCAGATGGAAATGGAATCTTCGAACTGGGTCCAATCACCCAATCGAAGTCAGGCATCTAACGATCCAGGAACTCCAAAAACTTATGCGAATTGATTCGATCATTCTGCGTGAACTGCATGTGCCCTTAGTGCGTCCATTCGAAACCAGCTTCGGCGTGACCCGTGATCGCCGCATCCTGCTCGTTGAAGTTCGATCAGAGGGTCTGACCGGCTGGGGAGAGTGCACTGCAGGTGAACGCCCCTTTTTCTCCGGTGAATCCACAGACACGGCTTGGCAGGTAATCGTCAACGAGCTTGGCCCCATGCTGGCTGCTGTGGATGGCATTGAGCACGGTGGCGAATGTCCGCGGATTTTCCGCCTGGTGCGCGGGAATCCTATGGCGAAGGCCGCGGTCGAGAACGCTATTTGGGATCTCGAGGCACAGCGCGAAGGCGTTTCGCTTTCCCGCTTGCTCGGCGGTGTTCGCGATACGATTCCTTGCGGCGTTTCTCTTGGGATTCAGTCTTCGATTCCGGAATTGTTGGCAATCATCGAGAAAGAATTAGCCGCTGGCTATCAACGAATTAAATTGAAATGCAAGCCAGGTTGGGACGTCGAAGTGTTCGACCGCGTTCGCAATCGCTGGCCAGGCATTACCTTGAGTTGCGATGCCAATTCAGCCTACCGACTGCGCGATGCCGATCACCTGGTGGGCTTCGATGCGTTCGATTTGCTCATGATCGAACAGCCCCTCTGGCATGACGATTTCTACTACCATTCGATGCTTCAGAAGCGCCTCAACACGGCTGTCTGCCTGGACGAGTCAATCCGCAATCGTCGAGATGCACTTGCGGCCATAGAAATGGAGTCCTGCAAGATCATCAACATCAAGTTGGGACGCGTCGGTGGATTCTCCGAAGCCATCGCGGTGCATAACGCGGCGCAGGAGCGCGGCATTCCGGTCTGGTGCGGCGGCATGCTCGAGTCGGGTATCGGCCGTTCGCACAACATCGCCCTGTCTTCGCTTGAAAATTTTACCTTGCCAGGCGACGTCTCCGCTTCAGCCCGGTATTGGATCGATGACATTATTGAGCCCGAAGTCACCGTCAGCTCGCAGGGGGAGATCGCAATCCCGGATGTTCCCGGCAGAGGCTACGAAGTGCGCACAGACCTGGTAGACCGTCTGACCGTACGCAAAGAGACCATTCGCGCATTCGCTATGGCCTAGGCAATGCGCAGGCCGGGATCGAGGTCTTGGGCGAAGACAATTCTCAAGAATCATCGGAGGGGAACGGGCATCCGTGTCCTTCGATGAGACCGCCTCTGAACAATCCTTGATAACCCTGCCTCGACCGTGCTATAGCTTCCGCATGGACCGCGGCGTTAACGTGGGTATTAAACCCAACGCGTTCGGTCGAGGAGGAACTTTATGAGTGCGTCGACCGCCACCACCGGCAAGCCCCTGCATGGTCTGGAAGACTGGGATGAGTTCCTCGAAGGCCGTTACAAAGAAGGCAAGACAGAGGCTGAGTTTCGGCAATACGATGCGACGGCCAATCCAGGCGTCGCTGAATTCTACCGGCTCAATCACGAAAATCAGACGGTTGCCTACGTCCTCGACAAAGAGAAGACCTACTTCAGCCTCACCAAAGGCCAGAAGACCGTTTGGGAAGCGGCCGAATTCCTGAATACCCTGGTCGACGATAGCGATCCGGATACCGATCTCACCCAGATTGAACACCTCCTCCAGACCTCGGAGGCGATTCGGCGAGACGGCCATCCGCGGTGGATGATTCTCACTGGTTTTATTCACGACCTGGGAAAGTGCCTGTGCCTTTATGGTGAGCCCCAGTGGGGCGTGGTCGGCGATACGTTTCCGGTAGGATGCGCCTGGTCGAAGGACATTGTCTTTCCCGAATACTTCGCCAAAAATCCAGACCGCAACGTTCCTGAATATCAAACGCAATTAGGGATTTACGAGAAAAATTGTGGTCTTGAAAACGTGCATATGTCGTTTGGTCACGATGGTTACATTGCAAAAGTCATGGAGCCCTATCTTCGCGACGAGTCCCTCTACATGCTGAGGTTTCACTCGTTCTATCCCTGGCACCGCCATGGCGCTTACGACTACCTCTGCAACGACAAAGACCGGTCTATGCTCGAGTGGGTACTGAAATTCAACCAGTACGACCTCTATTCGAAGGGGCACGCCAAACCCGACCTCACGCAACTGAAGAGCTATTACGACGACCTGTTTGCCGAATTTCTGCCGCCCACACTTGCCTGGTAAGCATTTACGCCCGGTCCGAATCTCCGAAAATCGGAGACGGTTTTCCGTGGGGAACTGCTTCGCATCTTCCTGCGTACTTCTCGCTAGGCAGAGCAACTTTGTCTGTAGGCATGCGTCTCAATCCTGAGACGCGGCCCAAGCGGTCAGTTGGCGCTGCCGGAGGAAGAATCTCAAGTGACTCCCCAGGAACAGCAGCTTCTCACGCAGCTCACGCAGCGTATTAACCAAACACAACTCGAAGAGAAGGACCCCGACGCTGAAAATTTGCTGGGTAGAGAACTAGGCGCCAACCCCGACGCGCTCTACATCCTTGCCCAAACAGTCCTGGTGCAGAACATCGCGCTCGACCAGGCTAAGGCTCAGATAGCCCAGCTGCAACAGCAGGCGCAGCAGCCCCGACAGCCGGCACACGCGACCAGCTTTCTAGGCAGGCTGCTCGGCGACCACGATCCAAATCCCGCTCCGCAGCAGCAACCGCCGCCCTTTCAGCCGGTGCCGCCGCAGTATGCTCAACAGGTTCCACCGCCGTACGCTCAACCTGTTCCTCCCCAATACGCTCCGCAAGGATTCGTCCCAGTGCCGAGTGGCCCACCTAGCTTTCTGCGGGGAGCTGCGCAAACCGCTGCCGGAGTCGCCGCCGGCGCGTTGGCTTTCGAGGGCGTCGAGTCGATCCTGCATGGATTTGGTCACGGTGGCATGGGATTCGGCGGTCCAGGCATGGGAATGGCAGGGATGGGTATGGGACCGGGGATGGGCTTAGGCGGCGGCTTCGAGCGTCCTATCGAAGAAACCGTGGTCAATAACTACTACGATGGGCCCGGCGGGCAAGGCGAACATCGCGGCATCGAGTCCACCGGCAGCGAGCCCCATTTCCACGAATCCGCCGACCAGTCGGGCGATCAGGGTGGAGCCCGATTCTCCGATGCGAGCTACAACACTACAGGCAATGACGACAGTTCCTCGAATGACCAGGGAGGGTTCGACGATAACAACTCGGATGACTCCTCCAACTTCGACAATGGCGGGCAGGACGACGGTGGTGTCGGTTTCGACGACGGGGGAGGCTTTGATGGTGGTGACAGCGGCGGCGGTGGCGACCTGATCTAACCCGCTCGCTTATCGAGTTAAAACTGCTTCGATGGAATCGCAGGCAGAGGCGACAGCGTCCTCTGCCGCGATTTCGGCAGCGACCGTCTTTGCACGTTCGGCGAATACCTGATCCGACAAAATCGTTTGTAGCGCGTCTGCGGCATTTTTGACCGAATAGTCGCGGCGGGCCAGGCCTATGCCCACACCTAATCGCTCCACGCGGATTGCATTGTCCGGTTGATCCCAACCGTAGGGAACTACCACCATCGGTCGACCTGCTCTCAGTGCCTGCGCCGTCGTTCCTGATCCACCCTGGTGGATGACCACGGCAGCGCGCGGAAACACCTGTGAGTAAGGCGCGTAGAGGGTGGCGAATACCCTCGATGCTTTGGATTGCGGCTGCGGAGAGGCTCCAATCAGAACAGCTCTCCGCCCAAGTTTTTGCGCAACCTCGATGCTCACTTCAAAAAAATCTCCCGGATTGTGTACGGCGGTTGAGCCCTGCGTAAAGACAATCGGTGAGTCGCCTGCAGCCATAAAGTCTTCAAGTTCAGCAGAGATCGATGGAGTGGCCGTGGGGCTGTCGTAATAAACAAATCCCGTTTGAACGGTTTGTGCAGGCCAGTCGGTTTGCGCCTCTGCCAGGCAACGCGAAAACAGCGCCAATACAAGCCGACCCGAAAGTTTGTCGTAGAGCAAGGGATTACGAGAACGGCTCAAACCCTCGGCACGGCGCAAGCGTCGAACTGGCTTCCACCAAGGCCAGGTCATTAGACCGCCCAGGTTCACAATCGCCCGGTTGACCAACCATCCGGCATTGCGTAACCGAATGAGCACTGGAGCGGTAACCAGCAGGGAAGGATCGCGTGCCGAAAAGAAAGAACACGGCGAAAGAATCGCGGATACCCACGGCAGTTTGAGTTTTTTAGCCACGAGCGGTGCGGCGTAAACGAGCTCTCCGGCAACCATCAGGTCCGCTTTCTCAGCAGCCCGAAGCAGATCGTAATATGTGTCCGCGAGAAAAGGGAGTACCAGATCGCGCAGGAGAGTTTCAGGCCCGCGCTTAAGATCCTGGCACAGCGCTACCAGGTTGCGGTCGGTCGGATCCCAGTTGGGACGAATCGGCACGAACCGCAGTCCAATATCTTCTACCTTCTGTCGATAGTAGTTGGTCGAAGCAATGGTGACGGTGTGGCCGCGACGCTTCAACTCAAGAGCGAGGCCAATACAGGGATGCAAATCTCCAAGCGACCCGATGGTCGCAAAAAGAATCCGCTTTGACGTGTTCTTCGTCATCGTTGATTTTGGCGAAGCAGAGGCACAGGGCGAGGTCCAGCTCTACGGTTCGTGAACTTGAGGCGACCACTTCGGACGCCCCCAACTGAACCGTCGCCCAATGATGCCCTTGATAATCCAGTGATCTGTAGCGGCTGTGGGACCAATTCCCACCCCGAAATTGATCTCCCAGTCGGGCGAAACGTTCAGGTCGACCGCAGGGAAGAACTGCTGTTGCTGATTGTGCAGGCTGGCAATGCTGGTGATCTCGCCGTAGTCGGCGTAGTACTCCAACCCGCCAGTGATGACTTTTGTAAAGTCGTAGCTGACTTTGACCGCCGGCGAGAACCCCAATCCCTGGTTAACATCTGGCCCGTGCCAGGTTCGCTCCAAGGCTGCGTTGACAGCCCAGTACCATCGCCCGACCTGCTTGTCTACGATGGGCCGGATCTCCCAAGTCCATGTGTCGGGGGAAAACCTAGCCCGCTGGTAGCCTGCTTCCATCGAGAGACTCACGCCGACAGGCCAGTGCCAGGATAGTGGCGCGCGGACTCGCGGCCGGATGTGGTCCCCGACCCATTGCACACCCATCCCGCTCTGCTCGTCGGTGAAGATGTAGAACCCAAGCTCAGACCACTTGTTGATTCCTTGCGTGATCTCAATAGTCTCGTGCTCTGCGCGATATGTAGGCGCCACTCCGTCGATGACTTTCCGCTGGCCGTCCGAGGTGAAGTTTGAATGCAGTTCCACCATGGTGTTGCCGGGGGCGACCGTGTCTGAACCGTATACCTGGATTTCGTAATTTCCTTGGGCGTGCGCAGTCAAAGCCGCTAAACCGGCCAGAAACAGGGCGGACAGATTGATCCTCACGAGCGCTCCAATGGCAGACGAGTAGGGTTAAAGATTAAGGGCCGGCTGACGTTTATTGGACGGACTTTCCAGCCCAACGGACGCTGAATCTTGGCCACTTGCGGAGCAAATCAAGTCATTCGTTCCGGTGGTATACTCGCAAGGGCGGCGCGTGTACGCGCCCAGCATTTCAGAATCACCCTGAGGTTCTCATGTCCGGCCATTCGAAATGGGCCACAATCAAGCACAAGAAGGGCGCGCTGGACGCTAAGCGCGGCAAAATCTTCACCCATCTGATCAAGGAAATCACCATCGCTGCGAAGCAGGGCGGAGGCGACCCCGACGGCAACCCTCGCCTGCGCACCGCGGTCTTGGCGGCTAAGGCGGAAAACATGCCTGCCGAAAATATCAAGCGTGCCATCCAGCGCGGCACCGGCGAATTGGAAGGCGTGAACTACGAGGAGATCAGCTTTGAGGGATACGGTCCCGGCGGAGTTGCAATCATCGTGGATGTCACCACCGACAATCGCAATCGCACGGTGAGTGAAATTCGCCACACGTTTTCGAAGCATGGTGGAAACCTCGGCGAAACCGGCTCGGTTCGCTTCATGTTTTCAAAAAAAGGCATGATCGCTGTTGAGAAGTCCGCTGCTACTGAAGAGCAACTGATGGATATCGTGCTCGAACACGGTGGAGAGGACCTTAACAACGAAGGTGAAAACTGGGAAATCATCACCGATCCCGCTTCCTACGAGGGCGTATTGACAGCCATCAAAGCTGCCAAAATCCCCACGGTTATGAGCGAGGTCACGATGATCGCTTCCACGTATACCAAGCTCGAAGGCGCAACTGCCAACCAGATGATTCGTCTGCTCGAGGCCCTTGAAGACTTCGACGACACTCAGAATGTCTATTCGAACTTCGACATGGATGCCGAGCAGATGGAGCAAGTGGCGGGCTGACGGACTTGGGGTCGAGCACGACCTATAGATAGCACCCAAGGGCCGCCCGGATGTGGCGGCCCTTTTTGCGAAATTCGGACATATTCGATAAAGGAAGAAAAGAGCGTTGATTCAAACTGTGAAATCCCTTCTGTTGCTCCTTGTTGCCGGGACATTTGCTGTTGCTCAGGCTCCTGCGTCACCCAACAGTGGCGCTGCCGACCCTGTGGCGCAGGTTCGAGATGCTATGAGCTGGGAATACGGCCCGTTCGTCAACTGGGGCACGGGGGTAGGCGATCGATCGGACTACAAGTTCTTCTGGGCCGGTTTTCAGGCTGGCAAGCCCCTGACCCCAGTGCTTCATGCCGGAATTCTGAGCGGTCAGGTTGAGTTTGGTGGCAACATCATGCCCTTGTGGCAAGCCTATACGCCGGCGCCTCACGATCAGCTTTACACTTGCGTCGATCCAAGTGGACAGCCCGTAGGCTGCATCCTGCCGGTCGGCGGTGGCACGTTCCGTGGTGTAAGTTTGACTCCGGTAATCTTGCGCTGGAATTTCCTCACCCACTCGCGCCGCATTCATCCATGGTTTCAAGGTGCCGGCGGCCTGATCTATACCACTCACAAATTCCCGCCGAACATTCTGAGTACGCCGACCATCAATGGTGGAACCAGCGTGTGGAACTTCTCGCCCCAAGGTGGCGTCGGCGTGCACTATTTCGTCCGGCCGAAGCGCTCGATTGACTTGGGAGTCAATGCGGTCCATATTTCATCTGCCTCGCTGGGTGATCGCAATCCTGGCGTGAATGCCAGTATTCAGTTGCAGATCGGCTACACGTTTTGGAAGTGAAAATGAGTGGACCGGTCATCGAGTGCGTTCCGAATTTCTCCGAGGGCACAGACGCCCGACGCGTGAAAGCCATCGTTGCCGCCATGCGTGTCGACGGGGTACGCCTGCTTGATTGGTCAATGGACACCGATCACAATCGCTCCGTCGTCACTATTGCGGGCGAGCCGGCAGCGGTGGTGGAATCGGCCATTCGGGGTGCAGGGAAAGCCGCGGAGCTCATCGACCTCACTCGCCAGCAGGGGGTTCACCCGCGCATTGGCGCGGCAGACGTGATCCCATTCGTGCCAATCAGCGGACTCAAGCTCGAGCAGTGCGTTCTTCTGGCACGGCAGGCGGGAAATGAAATCTGGCGGCGTTTTGGAGTGCCGGTTTACTTTTACGAAGCCGCTGCCGCCCGCCCCGACCGCGCCAATCTCGAAGAAGTGCGTCGCGGCCAATTCGAAGGATTGAGAGACGCTGCGCGTAAAGAAGCCTCGCGCCGTCCGGACGTGGGCGGCCCGGGGCTGCATCCGACAGCCGGTGCCTGCGCTGTAGGAGCCCGCAAGTTTCTCGTGGCTTACAACATCTATTTCGATTCCACCGACGTAGCAATGGTGAGAGCGATCGCCCGCGAACTCCGCGCTGCCGGTGGAGGGCTTAACGGTGTGAAAGCAATGGGCGTGTTGGCTCACGGACGGGCGCAACTCTCTATGAACATCACCGATTTTGAGGTGACGCCGCTCTCGGAAGTCTACGAAGCGGTGTCTAAATTGGCATTCCGCCACAAGACAGCCCCGGTAGAGGGCGAGGTCATCGGCCTGCTTCCGGAACTGGCTTGTGAGCGCGACAGTGAGTGGATGCGTCAATTGACTGGGTTCGATCCAATGGCCAAGATCCTGGAAAGCCGACTGGCGTCGCCGTTGGAATGGCCGGAGGCGGTTTGATTAGCTGCGACCTTCATGCTATCGCCCTAGATTCTGCATGCCGGTAAACTATTAGAGGTATGGTGCGGTTTTTGCGTCGATAGGTGAGAAAAGCGATCGATTCTGGCCGCGCCCTATCTCGAAAAACTGCTGTTCTGGAGGTTGTTACTTGTTCACGAAAATTGTCAGGTTCTCGATACCGGTTTTATTGCTGGCCGTTGCCGGTTCAGTCCATGCTGCGCAGCTCTCTACAGATGCTCGCTCAGCCATTCCGCACGAAGTGCAGCAGTTGGTTGTCATCGATTACCGGGCGATGCAGAACTCCAGCTCCGCAATGGAGTTGCGCGACCGCGTTATGCCTCCCGATCTGAAGCAATTTGATGACGCTTTGCGCAAGTCGGGACTCAATGACAATCACGACGTAGACGAATTGGCTTTCGCGTTGTTTCGCGCCCGGGACAATAGCGATCAAGTGGTCACCCTTGGCATTGCCCAGGGACAATTCTCGGTAACCGATGTCATTGCCAATTTCCGCAAGCAGAAGCTGAAGCCTACCCTAATCCGGACCAACCAGGTGTGGCCGATGGGCAAGACCGGTATGGTCCTTTGCTTTGTCGATCAGTCCACCATGGTGTTCGGCGGCTCTGACGCGGTCAAGGCATCGCTCGATGCTCGCGACGGCAATACTCAGACGCTTCTGACAAACTCCACCATCATGGATGCTATGCGTTCCGTGGACTACGCGCCTCTCTGGAGCATCCTTGACCAGAAGGGAACTCAGACCATGATGAAACAGGTTCTGGGCGAAGCGGGTTCGGTGGCGGACTTCGAATCAGTTCGCAAACGCATGCTTGTGTCGTGGTACGGCATGGACTTTCAGCATGGCGTTAAATTTGACCTGACGATCGTCACCGGCGATGCCTTTGCCGCTGCCACCGTCTCGTCCCTGCTGAATGCGGCAGTAGTTTACCGTAAAGTCAGCGGGTCTGATTCTGAAAAGGCCGCACTCGCCAATACGGATATCAGCTCGTCCGCCGGCAAGCTTGGGATTCACTTCGCCGCCTCTGATGCAGACTTCAACAGCTTGCTTAAGTCGCAGCTGTTCCAAAGCATGGTGCGCTAAAGCCAGTCGAGTATTCGCGCAACAATAGTCGCTGCTGCCAGTCGCTGAGCAGTCTAAAGTGACGGGCGACAATAGTAAGGCTCGACCGAAACCAAACGCTTGACGCCGGACAGGTAATTGGCGTGGGCCTTTGCACGGCATACCAATCGGTATCAAAGACTTTTATGACACAGCGGGGATTAAAACAACAGCCGGGTTCGAACCTTTCAAGCAACGGGTTCCGGCAACCGACGCTGTTGTTGTCAAGAAACTGAAAGAGGCAGGCGCGATCATCATCGGCAAGACCAATATGCATAAGCTGGGCATGGGAACGACCGGTTTGGAGAGTTATTTTGGCCCAGTTCATAATCCTTGGAACGCCGAATATATTCCGGGAGGCTCATCATCCGGCTCGGCCGCCGCCGTGGCGAGCGGCATGTGCTATGCAACTGTAGATACAGATGCGATTGGGTCTTGCCGTTTGCCTGCTGCGTGTTGTGGGGTGACAGGCTTCAAGGGCACCTACGGTCTGATCAACCCGAAAGGCATTCTTGAAGGCGAGGAAGATCCCTGCCCCACGATCCGTTGGCTCAGTCATCCGGGTATAACGGCACGCGATGTTGAAGATGGTCTATACTCCTGGACGTGGTGGCGGAGAATGTCGAGAACAGGCCCGCACGATATGTTGACGCAATCAGGGAAAACAGAACTGTCCGGATCGGCGTTGCAGAAAATGTCCGACTTCAACGTGAGGTTTCCGCGACTTTCACAAGAGCAATCGATACGATTGGTCGATTGGGTTTCGGCGCGAAGAGCGTGGTCGCACCTCTTCGCGTTACCACGGATGACCTGTCAAAGATCGAGTCCGACCGAAGAGACATCGCCAGCAAGATCTTCGAAGAAATCGATATTTTGTTGCTGCAGACAACAACCACCACGGTTCCAACGGTGGCAAATTCGCTCAGTAATCCGCAGGCGTTATCTGCGGGGAACACTATATTCGCCAAAGTGGGGTAGCTGCCTGAGTACAGTGACCACTACAGCTTGTGGTTTTGTGTTTGGGCGCGAGAGCGCGAAGGC
>CZKL01000031.1_pt1 | contig 17884 bp, 14 predicted proteins | sample 1122441 | NCBI WGS metagenome assembly CZKL01 (sample SAMEA3539301, study PRJEB10725) | soil metagenome | biome: tundra; feature: field; material: soil | place: USA | collected 2010-05 | depth 0.15 m
TTCAAGGCTGAAACCAATGGCGTAGACAACAATTCCTTAGACGGCGCCCGCGTTTGTGGTGCCGACGGTGTTCTTCCCCTTGCCGCCCGCCGACCCGATGCCAGTTGCGATGTTCTAAGCTGCAGTTTCAGGACCACTCGATTCGATGGCTAAAATCGCGAGCATAAAGCGGCTTCTGGCACCGACTTGGCCGATCGTGACGAACATCCGTCTTTCAGTGTCGAGGCTCTGACACTTACCGGACTCATCCAGCACAAATCGCGCAACGCGTGGCTGATTCTGATTCGGTCCGAATCGATCTCGGATGGCAATGTACGTGCACGCAGTAATCGCGGGTGGATCGCCGAAAAGGCGATAGGACAGCCAGAAGACAAGGAGAAAACGTCATTCATATGTCAATAACAAAACTCAATCAACTCAACGCGCGGGTTGGATTCATCGGCCTCGGACTCATGGGAAGCCGGCTCGTGCGACGCCTGGATTCATTCGGATGGCATATTCGCGCATGGAACCGCAGTCCAAAGCCTGCAGATGAGATCAACAAGTGGGGGATAGCCATTGCACCATCCGTTGCCGACCTTGTGGCTGATTCGGATGTGATTATTTCTTCCTTGGCAAATGATGAGGCTGTTCGTTCCGTCTACCTCGACAACGGCGGGGTCTTTTCTTCGACCGAACCGGGAACGGTCATCATCGAAATGAGCACGATCTCGCCGGACCTCTCGCGTGACCTGCATCGGGAAGCTCGTACAAAATGCGTCAACTTTCTCGATGTGGCCATCTCTGGATCGACACCGGCAGTCGATGCAGGGACAGTCACGCTCCTCGGGGGCGGCGATCCCAATACCTTCGAGCGATGCGTCCCTCTTTTCGAGTCCATTGCTCGGCAGTGGTTCTTAATCGGACCTGGGTCTTCAGGCGTCCAAATGAAGCTGGTCGTCAACCTTCTCCTCGGTCTCGACATGCAGGCAATTGCAGAAGCCGTTTCGCTCGGGGAGCATCTTCAAATCGATCGGAATGTACTGCTCCATGTCTTATCCAAGACCGCAGTGATCGCTACGGCGATGGCGGGCAAGATCCGGAAGATCAAAGACAATGACTACTCTCCGGAGTTCCCGCTCCGTCTGATGAGCAAGGACATGAATCTCGTCATGGATGCTGCGGGGAAATCTGGCGCTGATCTGCCAGCGGCCTCTGTCGCTCAATCCGTACTTGCCTCCAATGTCTCCACGAGTGGCGACCTTGACTTGGCCGCTATAACGCCGTTTGTCGTTGGTCAAGGAACCCGGGTCGAGGTTTAGCCGGTATCAGGGATCCTCGACATGGCATCAATTGGGAGTAGCGGTTCGTTCGAGTCGTTTGGAATCGTTGATGAATCAAAGAGGGCGTTGGCTTTCTTCTGGAGGATGCTGTGGACCTGAGGCTCACTGATAAGGTTGTGCTGGTAACCGGATCGACAGCAGGGATTGGATTTGCGATTGCCCAGGCGCTTGCTGCCGAAGATGCGCATGTGTATGTGAACGGACGCACGCAGAAGCGGGTGGATGCGGCGGTGGCGGCGATTCGGTCGCAAGCTGCAACGATCAAAGTCGATGGTATCGTAGCGGACTTTTCAAGTTTAGCCGGAGCGGAGGCTGTGATTGCGAAACTGCCTGTAGTGGATGTGCTGGTAAACAATGTGGGCATCTTCGAGCCAAAGCCGTTTGCCGAGATTCCCGATACGGACTGGTACCGCTTCTTCGAGATCAACGTTATGAGTGGAGTGCGGCTCGCGCGACACTACCTCGCGGGAATGCTGAAGAAGAACTGGGGGCGCATTCTTTTCATTTCGAGCGAGTCGGCAGTGCAGATTCCGCCTGAGATGGTGCATTACGGGATGACCAAGACAGCGCAGGTGGCTGTGGCGCGCGGCATTGCAGAGTCCGTGGGTGGGACCGGCGTGACGGTCAACAGTATTCTTCCCGGACCCACCGAATCGGAAGGTGTGAGTGGCTATGTCGAAGCGATGGCAAAACAGCAGAACAAATCGAAGCAAGCGATTGAGAAAGAGTTTTTTGAGCATGTGCGGCCCTCCTCCCTACTCAAGCGCTTTGCCACCGTGGATGAAGTTGCGGCAATGGTGACCTATGTGGCCGGCGAGCTTTCTTCGGCCACCAACGGCGCCGCACTGCGGGTAGACGGCGGCGTGGTGAAGGCAATTCTCTGAGATGAGAATTTTCAGGGATAGATTGTCAAGTCTCCCGATCAGTAATGGTCTACAGCGAATTTATCGGGTAGTCTCAGCAATCTCTGCAGTCCCGCTTGCATCTGTAGGAATGAGAAGTTCTTGAATGGAGGTCTTCATGGATCGTAGAGATTTCCTAAAAACGGCCACCGTTGTGGCCGCGGGATCGGTTGCGACTGCGGGCGCGCAAAGCACCTCGTCTTCCGTAGCTGCTAGCCGACCTGAGTCGCCGAACATGATTTATCGCGAGCTTGGCCGCACAGGCGAACGGGTTTCTGCGATCGGCATGGGCGGTTACCACATCGGGAAACAGCAAGATCCCGTTGGGAGCATCCGTCTGCTTCGCGCCGCAATCGATCACGGTATCACCTTCATGGATAATTGCTGGGATTATAACGGCGGCATCAGCGAGGTCCGGATGGGGCAGGCGCTCCGCGATGGTTACAGGCAGAAGGTCTTCCTGATGACAAAGATCGATGGCAGAGATAAGAACACCGCTGCCAGGCAAATTGAGCAATCGCTGGGCCGCCTGCAAACAGATGTGATCGATCTGCTGCAATTCCATGAAGTCATTCGTCTCGACGATCCGGATGTCATCTTCGCCCCCGGTGGGGCCATGGAGGCAGTTCAGGAGGCCAAACAGGCGGGCAAAATCCGCTACATCGGCTTCACGGGTCATAAGGATCCCAGCGTACACCTACGCATGTTTGAGACTGCCGACAAGCACTCCTTCCACTTCGACACAGTGCAGATGCCGATCAACGTGATGGATGCGCATTTCCGTTCGTTTCTGAATGGGGTTGTGCCGGTAGCGCAGCAGCACGGCACCGCCATTCTTGCCATGAAGACCTTCGGTGACCCATACATTCTCCAGAGCAAGACGGTGACTCCGATAGAGGCCTTGCACTTCGGGCTGAATTCCCCAGCGTCGGTTGTCATCACGGGAATAGACTCTGCGGCGATCCTCGATCAGGCGTTACAGGCCGTGCAAAGCTTCACGCCTATGGACCGGCAGCAAGTCGCCGCGCTTCTTGCGAAGACAAGGGAAGCAGCCATGTCCGGAAAGTTTGAGCTCTTCAAGACCAGCTCGCATTATGACGGTACGATCAAGAACCCGTCCTGGCTCGGCTACACCAATGGCTGAGCGAAGCCATCCCGGCGCATTTGCAGATCTTCCATTGCAAGTGGGAGCCTTTATTGTCGAGCCGGCTCAGTTACAGGGCAACTCTAGTCAGCTGTAAAGGTGCGGATGCGTCGAACGTAATCTGAATTCACCCCAGAAGTCATCAGGCAGATTCACAACGATGGGTTCGGGCGTGCTGCGCACAACAATCCATTGAAAGGGGACGTCGCTGGAGGGATTCATCTCCTGGTGAGGAAGCAACGACGGGACATAAAGGAAATCGCCCGTTTGCAGCGTTGCGTTGAACTCCCCTCGTTCGCCCCACCGCACGTAAGAAGAGCCGCTGAGGACATAGGCGATCGTGTGTTGCTCTCCATGGTGATGGATTCCAGTGCTGGCTCCAGGCTCGACCAGGAATAGGCCTCCCCAGATCGGCGATTCGATGCCCGCTCACGCATGGATTGCGGCAAAGCGCTGTGATCCCGGTGTTTGAGCAGTCGCAGAGTCTAACTGTTCTGGATGGACTATGCGAATGGATTGTTGTTGCATAAACTCTCCATGGTTCATGTAGGCGTTGAACGACAGGACCACCAAACTGTTCGATCACAAAGCCGGAACCTATTTCCCGATGTAGGAGACGTGCCAGACAGAGCGGGAGCCGTCGTCTGTGACGAAAATGCTGCCGTCTTTGGCGACGGCGACACCGACAGGCCGCCCCCAGACCAGGCCATCTTTCGTCACGAAACCGGTGAGGAAGTCTTCGTAACTGCCATCAGCATGGCCGTTGTGCATGGGGATGCGGATGACTTCGTAGCCGGCGCGATTGGCTCGGTTCCATGAGCCGTGTTCGGCCGCGAAGGCGTCGCCATCGTATTGCTTTGGAAACCCGCCGGCATGAGGGTAGAAGGTCATCTCAAGCGAAGCCATGTGGGGTTGAACGAGGACGTCAGGGGTGATAACCCTGGCGGCAAGATCGACACGCTTGCAGTCCTTGGCCTGATCCCCAGTGAGTGCGGGAGCCTGTGGGTTAGGGCCAGTGCCATTGGCGCAAGGCTTTGGGAGACGGGGATCCTGATGCCCACCCATGTAGTACCAAGGCCAGCCGTAGAAGCCACCTTCCTTGATGGAAGTGACATAGTCGGGGACAAGATGGTTGCCGAGGTCATCGCGTTCATTTGTGGAACACCAGAGCTGACCGGTGATTGGATTGATGGCTTCGCCGACGCAGTTGCGGATGCCATAGGCATAGACCTCGATGAACTTGCCTTCGGGGGTGTACTCGAGGACGTCGGCGCGGTGGAACTCTTTCGGGTGGGTGTCGGGGTCGTCCGCATTGGAGCCCGAGCCTACTGAGACCAGCATGTGCTGGCCGTCTTTGGTGAAGACAACATCGCGGGTCCAATGGCCACCGCCCGTGAGTTGGGCATAGCCAGGGATGTCAGGGACGATCATCTCGGCCGGCCCGCGGGCATGGAGGTCGCCGGAGTGGTAAGGGAATCGCTGAATGGTGGTGGCGTTGCCGACATAAACGTATTCTGGATTAACGGCGGGGTAGAATGCGATGCCAAAGGGATGGTCCAGCCCAGTCGCGAACTTCTCTATCTGGGCGGCTTTGCCTTTGGGGCCTTCGCCGCGAAGCACGAACAAAGTGCCGGCGCCGGAGTCGCTAAGAAAGAGATCGCCATTGGGAGCGGTGCGGATGAGACGCGGCATCGTGAATGTACCGCTGCTGAGAACCATCACCTTTTTGTTGTCCGCCCGCTGCATGGGGGCGGAGTCGCCGCCGGCATACAGAGTGACTCTGAAGCCGGCAGGCGCGATCGGCCAAGCGTCAGCGGGACGTGGGATAACATGGGGCGTGTTGTTGACTGCCTCCTCGGGCTTGGGCTGGGGTAAGTCTGCAAGGGTGATCTTGCGGCGAACGCCGGGCTGCTGCTGGTTCCAATCGGCGAATGCAGCCCGACCGGTGATGGTCTGTTGGGCCGGAAGTGCCGCAGGGAGAAGCATGGTGGCTACGAGCAAGACGGTGGGGGAGGGGGATCGCATACTTAGGTTCCTCAGATTTGAAAGCATCAGGTTTTTGGTTGCGTGGCTGCGCTTTACGTACAAGCGGGCGCGACAGTTAAGGATTCCATTACAGTACTCAATGGGTTTCGCTACGCTACACCCTCCCTGGCATCTCTCCAAAGGTCAATCGATCCCTCTCGTGCATAAAGATCAATCTCTGACAACTCTTCATCCGTGAATTGTAGTTGCTTCAACGCGTCGAGGGAGTTATCGAGTTGCTCCACGTTGCGCGCTCCGACGAGTGCCGAGGTTACCCTGTTATCGCGCAGGACCCAGGCGATCGCCATCTGCGCCAGCGACTGCCCGCGCTCATTTGCAATTTCGTTCAGCGCCCGCACTCGCTTGAGGTTTTCTTCACTCAGGAACTGTTTCTGGAACCAAAGGCCGTCATTGGCGCGGGAACTCTCGGGAACACCGTTCAGATACTTGTTCGTCAGCAGCCCCTGGGCCAATGGAGAAAATGCGATGCAGCCGACGCCAAGTTCCTCCAGCGTGCCCAGGAGTTCCTTCTCCACCCAGCGGTTCAGCATCGAGTAGGACGGCTGATGAATCAGCAGCGGGACTCCTTCTCTCTCGAGGATCTGCGCCGCTTCGCGCGTCCGCTCGGGACCATACGACGAAATGCCTACATACAACGCCTTGCCCTGCCGAACTGCATACGCCAGCGCCCCCATGGTTTCTTCCAGCGGAACCTCTGTGGCTGGCCGGTGGGAGTAAAAGATGTCGACATACTCGAGCCCCAGGCGCGCTAAACTCTCGTCCAACGACGCAAGCAGATATTTGCGCGAGCCACCCACGCCATAGGGCCCTGGCCACATATCCCATCCCGCTTTCGTGGAAATCAAAAGTTCATTTCGGTGGCTGCGAAAATCCTTTCGCAGAATCTCTCCAAAGTTTTCCTCAGCAGACCCATACGGCGGCCCGTAGTTATTCGCCAGATCGAAATGCGTCACTCCTCGGTCAAAAGCGCGCCGAATTACGGCCCGGCCTGTCTCAAAAACATTGACGTCGCCGAAGTTTTGCCACAATCCAACAGAAATCGGGGGCAGGACGATTCCTGATCGTCCACTCCGCCTGAACGAAGCTCCGTCATACCGCTTTGCATCCGGTGTATAGCTCACTTAGGTAAACCTCTCCTTCTTAACTCCGTGTATCAGTCTCTTCAGCTTCGAGCGTGCTCGTGAAACCTGGCATTTAAATTTCCCCTCTGCCACTCCCAGAATGCGCGCACCTTCGCTCATGGTTAGTCCCTCCAAGTCCCGCAACTGAATCGCTTTGCGCATCGACGGTGAAAGCTGGGTAGCGAAGCGGATAATGTGCCTGCGCAACTCCGACCTGACGCAATCATCTTCGGGGCTGGCCTGGTGTCCGCCAATATATCGGAGACAGAATGGTCCTTCTCATCACCGATCTTCTCGTCGATGGATATGGAGGGATGACGCGGCCTTCTACGGAGTTGGGTCAGAGCGCTATTGGTGACGATGGAAGTGAGCCAGGTCGTGATTTTCGCCGTCCCTTTGAACTGATCCAAGTGTTTGTAGGCAGACAAGAGGGCATCCTGCACCACGTCTTCAGCATCGTGTGTGTCTCCCACGTAGCGATATGCTCTTTTGTAAAAGAAAGCCAGATTTTGCGAAACAGCATCCTGAAGTTCCCGAATGCTCGTTTCGCGAAGCTGGATTGCGGGGTCATGGCCATCTCGAATGTCCGACTGTGGCGCTTCCATGTTGTTAAGGCCTCCGTCACTGACATTCTGGAAAGCATGCAGCGTACCAATCATCCGATCGCAGGATAGCTGCTTAGTTTCAGCGATATACTTCGACCTGGGGAATGGGCTAGCCTCGCACAGACCACCTCCCGTGTCATTCATTTGACGCGGCGTCCGCCTTTCGACAGACTCGGACTGGAGACCACGAATCACATCTCGGAGTGCTCCAACAGTATTCGTCATTGACGACGATGCAGACGTGCGTTCGTCCATCCAAGGTCTGCTCAAGAGCGCGGGCATTCGGTCAGAATCTTTTGAAACAGCGGAAGCGTTTTTGCGAAAGACGGAACCGGATGGGCCAAGTTGTCTTGTACTGGATGTGTCCCTTCCCGGGGTGAGTGGCCTGGAACTTCAGCAGAAACTGGCAAGACAGCTCCAAGCAGGCTCAACATGGCCGGACGCAGCGTTCCCACCAGTTCCTCGCGCAACGGCCTCAGCAGCACGCCGACGTTGCGGTTGGTGGCAGGATACGCAGCAGCCAAACGCGCCGAAACTGTCTGCAGATCGGTTCTTGCTTCGGGCAACCCAACACCAGGGCGCAGGCGGCCAAGCACCTTGACCGAGTGCCACACGCGGGATGCGCGTGTCTCCTGGTCCAGCAGCGACAGCGGCAGCCAGACCTCTCCTTCTGAAGGATAGGCAGCGCCAACTGGCAAAACGCCGATTATGGTGAAGGCTGTTCCGTCCAGGTTGACGCTGCGCCCGACCACGCCCGGGTCTTTGCCGAAGTAGCGATCCCACGCCGATGCGCTTAGCAATGCCACATGATCGCTGTCGGGCTTGTCGTCCTGCTCGCCGATCACGCGGCCGATCATCGGAGTGAGCCTCAGCAGCGAGAAAAAGTTGCCGGAGGCAAGCACGCGACGCACCTGCTGCGCGTGCCCATTCGCAACCAGCGAAACTGTTTCTGGATTGAGTGTGGAGTACGCGGCGATCTGCGTAAAACTATGTTGTTGTGCCTTCCAATCCTCATAGTCGGGATAAGTGGCCTCGATCCCCCCCTTAATTTGCGGGTGAATCTCAGACAAAGCGATGATGCGGCCCGCATCTGCAAAGGGCAACGATTGGAGCAGAAGCGCGTAGACGCAGCTAAAGATGGCCGCAGTAGCACCGACTCCGAGTGCCAGTGTCATTACCACCGTTGCCGTAAATGCGGGAGACCTGCGCAGGTTGCGCGTGGCGTAACGGATATCTCGGAAGAAAGTCTGCATCGCTTAACCCCGTTCAGGAATAAGACGGCATTGCAATGAGTTCGTTGCGATCCGGAGTGATAATTCAATGACAGCAGAGGCTGGCTTGCATTTGGACTCGCTTGTCGTCTACAGGCCAATGCTCTCATAGAGCATGAGTTCCAAGCCCAAAAACAGCCTTGGCGGTATCGGTCCTGAAAACGCGCCAGGGTCCGACGATGTGCCATCCAATCTGAGCTCACGGAAAATAGCGCATTGCCGACATACTGATCCGGCATCAGCATGCCCAGGCCGTCTGATTGCGAGTTTCGCGATGTCGTGCGTCTGCAGGTGCACCTCCGCCACGGCCCTCGCTTGAAATCAGGGTCAGATGGCGAGATGGTGATGGACCGGGTGGGTTTATACGGACACACACCAGCACATCGGTTCAACAGCATGTCATGGTTCGTCGAGAGGCGAATAGCGCATCTCAGGCAATAAAGTCGCAACGGCCATGCATGAAACCTTTGCAGCCCTTATCCGAGGCCTCCATCTGACATTCGAGCAGCCGATGGCTCACCTCAAGAACAAGAAGGACATCGCTGCGCCGGGGAATTCTCGCGCTCGGCGGCTCAAAAAAGCTCCACGATGATCGTGCACGACACACTAATCTCCGCGGCATGGGAGGAGCATGGAGAGACGACAATCCGGAAAACATCCAGGCTGTTCACTGGTGGTGCAACGGAGAAAAGGGGTCGAGCAGAGGGTGACTCGGATCGATGCGGTATGAGCTCGCAGCTCGGCCCATGCTGACAGCTACGTGCCGATCTGCCGGCTGAAATAGCAATTGATGCATAGGTCACTAAGGATCTCGGACCGTACCCCAACCCGGATTCGTCACATCTAAGCGCGAGGGGCGGGGACACGAATGGAGACCACTGCGGAGTATATTGGTCAGCAGTCGAGAGGCTATACAAAAATTCCGACGTTCATCGTCCTTCGGTAGTCCGGATCGTCGGCCAGGTCACAAATCCATGAATAAAGTATTCTGCGCCCCCGCCCGCTACACGCAGGGCCCCCGTGCCACAGAGCAACTCGGCACCGAAATCTGCGCCCTCGGGCTTGAAGGGCCAGCCATCATTGTTGCTGGGGGCAGTGCTATCCGCCAGCTCTCGGACACTTGGATCAAGACCTTCGCAGCTGTGAAAATGAGCCATGCAATCTTTCCGTTCGGCGGTGAATGCACGGGGGCGGAAATCCGGCGAGGATGCCAGGCAGCGCGAGAAACGAACGCACGAGTAGTAATCGGAGCCGGAGGAGGGAAGGTTCTGGACACCGCCCGTGCCATCGCCTCGGATCTCTCCCTTCCCGTGGTCAACTGTCCAACCATTGCTTCGAGCGATGCCCCGTGCAGTGCTCTTTCAGTTATCTACACCGACAAAGGGGCGTGGGAAGAATACCGCATCTACCGTCGCAATCCGGACCTTGTACTGGTGGACACAGCGCTGATCGCCAGGAGTCCTACGCGTCATCTGGTCGCCGGTATGGGTGATGCTCTGGCCACTTGGTTTGAGGCCAAGATCTGCGCCGACACCGGCGCGAAGAATATGCGCGGTGGGGCTTCCACGCGCAGCGCGCTCGCCCTGGCTGAACTCTGCTACAAGACTTTGCTGGCGGACGGCATGGCGGCCATCGAAGCACTGCATCATCAGGAACCCAACGATGCGCTCGAACGCCTCGTGGAGGCGAACACACTGCTTTCCGGTATTGGCTTTGAGTCGTCCGGGCTTGCCGCTGCCCATGCCATCCACAACGGTCTCACTACCGCAGCAGGTACCCATGACTATATGCACGGAGAAAAGGTTGCGTTCGGGCTTATCGCACAACTCAAGCTTGAGTCGCAGCCTCAGTCTGTGGTCGAGGAAGTTCTGACATTTTCAAATAGCGTTGGCCTCCCCACCACATTCGCCGACATTGGCATTGGAAACCCCAGCCAGGAACTTCTCGAAACGGTCGCCAAGCGGGCCGCGGCAGCGGGCGAGACCATCCACAATGAGCCGATCACGGTAACGCCGGCGCTCGTGCTGGAAGCCATGCGGGCGGCCGACGCAGCCGGAACTTCATTTCGGCAATCCATGGAGAAGCACGCTCGCCCCTGATTGCCTCTGCTTCGGCCGCAAGTCGGAAGAGGGCATTGCGGCTGCCGACGGCACTCGCGGGTTATCCGCGCGTCCGTCCGCACATGAGCTGAAGCCACATTCTTACTGTCGGCCCACTCGATCCAAAATCATGCGTGCCAGACTCACGCTTTCGGACACCACGGCGGTGAGTCGAGGAGAAGGCCGGCTTATGTCGGCGTCCCGCGCCAGATGAACGGCCGCGATGATCGCGGCGGCAATGACCACTGTCGACTTCATTCGCGTCTGCTCTTGCATCTTCTCCGCCCAGGCATCCTGTTCCCGCGCAATTGCTCGCTTCATTTCACCCATCAGAACACCACTGATCGCACCGGTTTGCGACCGAGTTTGTACGAGAGATTGTCCCGAAAGATCTCGGATGGGAGATAACTTCTCTTCTCTCCGCAGAGCGGGCACTGCGCTGCAATCCAAGAATCCGGGATCGTTCCTACAGGAGCTGGGATGTTTTCACCGCACTTCTTGCGGCGGATCGGGAAATCGCACTGCCGAGTTTGCGGAAGGTTGAACACGAGTGCCAGTATAGGAGAACAAAAGACGAAAGTTCAATGTGGATTTTTCCTGATCAGAGCCTTGGCAGATCACCGAAGGAATAAATCTGATTCATTCCAATTGGTTTACGGCGGAAAGTCGCAACAGGCCGATGAATCATTAACCGTCCCGTCAAGGGGCGTATGTCCATCAGCCGATTCTTCAGACGAGGATAGTCGGGAAGCATATCGCCACCTGAGGCTGGGGATGAAGACTCGATCATTTGCCTTCGTCAGGCTTTGGGCTCAGCGGCACGAACCATTTCCACGAGCACCTTGCGTGCCTCGTCCGAGTCCTGGACTTCGCGTAGGAAGTTGATGCGCGTTCCTTTCATGCCATCAGCGGTCTTCAGCCGAAGGTGGAATCCAAGCCGGTCGACCGCCGTCATTGTGGCCTCAGTCGCGTCGAGGCCGGCATGAACTTTAGCCAGAAGGATCATTGCGGGGACGTGATCCGAGTTCATGTGTCCGAGAATCCTTGGAGCCGCGTCGGCAAGAGGATCAACCTTGGCGGACCGGTAGTCCTCCGCGGTCACCCATCCCATGACCCCAAAGCCGCCGACATAGTAGATGTCCAAGGGTTGCAGGCGGTAAAAGCCAAAATCTTTGAAGTCTACCCATGAGCGGCTGTTCTCGTAGCGCGACAGGTAGCGTTGGCGAGCCTCGCCGACTTCATCCTCCGGCACGGGAAGGACATCACCAACAAGCGTTGCCCGCGCGGTGCCGAGCGGATCGCCATCGCCCACTTGCCCCACAAAGAGACTTGCCCGGGGGTCAGCTTGAATGTTTTGGGTATGCATGGCCATGTTGCTGATCAGAAAGATAGGCCGGCCGGTCCCGTCGATTGTATAAGGCATGAGAGAACCGAACGGATATCCCGACTGCTTTCGAGACACGGTTGAGAGAGTCGCAATTGTGCAGAGGGAAACGAGGGTGCGGACGCGCTCGGCATAGGTCGGCTCTGGAAGTTGGGGTATGCCGGGATCCGTGTATGCGTGCTTCCGAGACGGATTCATCTCTGCGGTAGACATCGATCTTCGACTCCGTAAGACTATGGTACGTCGATCTCGACCCGGGGATTCAATACAGGCCCGAGTAGTCGATAGGCTCAACGTTGATCTCCGCACTCGATTCTGGCAATATGGACTGCAAAGTGATCGGGCGCTATGCGAATCGCCGTCTCCCCCACCCTTCGCATCGCAACCGGTTTGCTGTTGGCCGCCCTGCTGAGCATTGTCGGGTATCGAGTTTTCCGGCGCTGGATCTCTCAAGGTCCAGAGGCGTTGCTGATGCGAGCCGACGACTTGTCGTGGCTCAACAGCTGGATTCAGGCAGAACCCCTCTATCGACAAGCCGAACAGGGGTTCACACAGAGGCACCAACTCTCAAAGGCTCTCTACGCAAGGGTGAGCCAGATCCCTGCGCATAGCGAATCTTCAACGTCGATTCCAAGCCAAATTGCGCAACTCCGAAACGATCTTAATCTCGCGGAGGCGAAGGATCCGGAAACGCGTCTTCGCATTCTGACCATTCTTGGGATGCTCGAAGTGAACTACGACTCCGGAATGGCGCGCCAGACTTGGGCGGAAGTCGGATCATTGGCAAACCGACAGCATCACTATCTGCTGGCAGCGCGTGCAATCGGTGAGCAGGGAATTGCGGCATATCTGCTCGGCGACATCGCGACGGCCAAAAAGGATGTTGTGAAAGCCTGGACGGTGGCAAAGGCGCTCGACCCGGGCGCTCATATCCGATACGCGAGCGTGTACGGAGTCGGCTTGGTCGAGATGCACAAATATCAAGAGGCCCTCGGTCCACTGGATGAGGCAATCAAAGTTGCCGGCAAAACTAGCGGGGCGGCATACCCGACGATTGCCATCACGGCGAAGGTTGAGGCTCTCAGCGGTCTCGGACGAAACAATGAAGCGCTGGCTCTAGCCGCGGAGGAGTTGCGGCGAGTTTCTGCTTTCCACCTCGCTGGACATCTCTATGAGCTCTACCAAACGAGAGCGGGCGTGTACGAACGAATGGGCCAATGGGATCGCGCTATTTCCGACCTCACGCAATCTTCCCAGTATGCTCACCAGCTTTCCTTCTGGCGCGGGCTGACCCAGGTTGACGGGTTGCTCGCCAAGGCTTACATGCACGAAGGGGCACTGCAGCCCGCATTGAATGCCATCAACGAGGCAATCGAAGCCAACAAGAAGATCCCCGATGAGCTCTACTTTGTGCCGAGGAATCTTGGGATCAAAGCGGAGATCCTGGCACAGCTTGGGGATACAAAGGCGTCGAACGAATTGTATGAAAAGAGCGCGGATCTCTTTGACGCCCTGCTCAGTAAGGTTCCCACCCCCACCGTCGAGCGCCAATTGCTCAACGATCTCAGCACAGTCTATGCGGGCTACTTCGCGTCCTTGAGCGACCAGGGACGCACGGGCGACGCTTTTCGAGTGATCGAGCGTGCACGAGGGCGGGTAGAAGCGCAAGGCCTTTCGCACCACGAGATTATCCCTCCACATGAACCCAACGCCGCCGAACAAGAGCTTACGAAGTTGAACATCGCATTGTTGGACACCGACGGTTCGCCGGCCAGGACACATATTCTCGATGCGATCTACAGCACCGAGCAGCAGCTTGGAACCGATCTGTCGTCAAACGAATCACCGCCGACTCCTGTGACGGTGGACGAGCTTCAGCACGACTTGAACCCTTCGGAGCTTTTTGTCGAGTATGTGCTCGGCGATTTGCACTCCTACGCGCTTGCCGTTACGCGCGATGGTGTCCACCGATACACTCTGCCGCCAAGAGATCGTTTGCAGCAGGATGCGACAGAGTATCGGTCGGTTCTGAAGCAGGGGAAAACAGACCTTTCGCTCGGACAGCACATTTTCGACGAACTGCTCGGCGGGATGTCGGAATTCAAGAGCAAGAGGGAATTGATCGTTGTGCCCGACGGGAAACTCCACCTTCTGCCGTTTGCTGCTCTGGTGAGCACTGGAAAGTACATTCTGTCCTCTCACCAGGTAACGGTCGTACCTTCGGGCACTGTGTTGGCGATGCTCAGGCATCGATCCGAACAGGTGATTCGGGATGATCTCCCCTATGTCGGCGTGGCGGCCTGGACTTCCAATGCGCCATCGAACACACTGCTTGCGCGAGTGCGGCGGGCCGTTTCAGGACCAGAGCGTCGCGAACTGGTCGCCCTACCGGAGAGCCAGCACGAGGTTGAGACCATTGCGACGGACCTCCCGAAACCAAGCACCATCCTTCTCGGTGATCGCGCAACCGAGACAAACTTCAAGCAGCTTCCACTCAACCAGTACAACGTCATTCACCTCGCTCTTCACGGATATGTCGATCCCGAAATATCGGATCGTTCCGCGCTCGTCTTTGCACCTGAGAGTCCTGCCAGGGACGACGGCCTACTCCAGGTGCGTGAGATCAGAGATCTTCGCCTCAATGCTGATCTTGTAACGCTATCTGCCTGCGACACCGGAGTCGGCCCTGTTGGCGAGGAGGGAGTGGACAACATCGTGAATGCGTTCATCGAGGCGGGCGCGCAGAGCGTTGTATCGACCCTCTGGGAACTTCAAGATCATGCAACCGCCGAATTGATCGCAAATTTCTACGCGAACCTTGGCCGTCGTGAGGGCAAAGGAGAGGCGTTGCGGCAAGCGCAGCTCGTGATGCTCAATGCAGGCGCCCCGCCGTACTACTGGGCCGGATTCGAACTTGACGGTGAACCGAACCACATTCTCTTTGGTCGTGCGCATACCAAAATCGCTTTCAGGAGAAGTCAATGACCACGAATGCAATGGCAAGACCAGCCATGCCTGTCCAGCTATTAGCCAAAGACCGGAGCGCCATTCTCGAAAACGTCCTTTCCGCTTTACGGAAGAGGTTCTATTCTCCCGAAAAGCTGAATGGCGATTGGCAAGACGCTGTTGAGCGCCATAAGGCGCAAATCGAAGCTGCCGCCACCGCAGACGCATTCGAACAGGCAATGAGCGACCTCCTGGCGGAGTTGAACACCTCCCATGTCGGGTTCTTTCACTCGAGCGCCGGCAGAGCATCGAGCCGGGCTGCGCTCAGCGCAGCTTACCTTGCGGATGAAACTCCATACGGAAAGAGATGGATTTTTCAGGATGTTCACTCGGGAGGAGCAGCATCGATCGCGGGCATTGAACCGGGCGACATCCTTCTCAGCGTTGACGACCGGGAAATGATTCCGCCGGAACATCCCGTTTTTGCAATGGGCAAACAAGCCGAGATGGAGATTGTCGGCAGCGATGACCAGCGGCGTTCCGTCACCGTCGATGTGGCGCGGCCAAAAGGGAAGAAACTCCATTTCGTCGAACCCACGCTTGTCGAAGGGCGGCAAATCGGAAACGGGCTTGGATACCTGAAGGTTGCAATGTTCCCAGGCATGGTGGGAGTCGACGTAGCGAACAAGGTTTCAAAAGCCGTTGCAGAGTTGGGTGGGGTCGAAAGCCTCATTATCGACCTACGCGGAAACACTGGAGGGGGCATCGGCGCTCTTCGTGTGATGAGCATGCTTACGCCAGACCGGATGCCAGTTGGGTTCGCGCTCGACAGGCACCGCGTTACGGCAAATCTTGAATCGGAGAAGCAGGGATTCCGGCGTTTCTCGCGGATTCCTTCATCGACCAAGACGCTGTGGCGCCTGGCAGTGCAATTCGCCCCCACAATGATGGCAAAGAAGCCAATCGTTCTCCAGACCGAAGGGCTCGGCAAACAGCCGTTTCACGGAAGAATCGTTCTGCTGGTGGACCGGCACACAGCGAGTGCCGCCGAAATGATTGTGGCCTTTGCGAGAGAAAACAAGCTCGCCACAATCGTCGGCGAAAAAACCGCTGGTCGGCTCTTGTCGGCAACTTCTGTCAAGGTCGGCAATGGATTTCGGCTCGCCCTCCCGACTGGCGCGTATTACACATGGAAGGGTTCAATTCTGGAAGGCACGCCGATAGAACCGGACAAACAGATCGAATTCGATTGGCGTCAACGACACCTTAAGCGCGACATTCAACTTGAGTGTGCCACTGAATTGCTTGAGACGGACCTTCTGTAGAGCAGGCTAGTTGAAAGGTGAATTGGTCTCGATGATCGAGTTTCGGCGGGTTGGATGAGTGCATTTCTCACTCATCGAGGGTCTCGAGTTGTCCGGAGCGGTTGCTGACCTGAAGCCCAAATCGGCCGGCCAGGCGATCATTGCGGAGCCGTTCAAAGCCGAAGCACGCCACGCAGGACTACGATCCCCGTACCGGATAACTCCGGTTCGAGATTGATTCGAATGCGAAGGATGCTTCGGCGTCCCATTTTTGAGCCCTGCTCGATGGCTATTTCTTTGTCAGGCAGGAGTCCTTCGCTTGCGAGATAAGCCGCCAGCGGCCCCGCCGCCGTTCCTGTGGCCGCGTCTTCCCCGAGTCCGACAAGTAGGGTTGAAGAACCGGGCATAAGCCGTTTGCGGCCAGTTCGGGTCGAATGCGTAAATGTAGCAACCTTCTGCCTGTACCGCTTTCAACACTTCAAGAAGTTCTTCGCCGTTTGGGCAAGCTTTGTCGACCGTTGCGGGATCGAAAACGCGCACCAACAAATGAGCGGCTCCGGTGTGCGCCGGGCGCGGCACAGGCTGAAACAGGATTTCGACTGGATCGAGCCCGAGTGACCTCGCCAGCGGATCCACATCATTGAGCGGGTCCAGCAAAGGTAAAGGAGCCTGCCGCATACGACCATGAACCCGGTCGTGGATCCTCTCAAGCTCAATGGGTAGAACATCGGGACCAATCTCCTGGTAAAACGTCTGCGGGGTCGCCAGAAGTCCAAGATCTCCATGCTCGCCCAGCCAGAGCCAGGCTCCGAGGGCGTTGTGCCCAGCACCGAAAACCTCTGCACCGCTTGCGGTGAACGAACGCAACTTCCGATCCGCACGCGCGCTTTGCAGGATGAACGTTGTCTCGGCCTGGTTGAATTCGCCGGCAATCCGCCGCATCTGCTCATCGCTCAGCTCATCTGCACCTTGAACCACGGCGAGCGGGTTACCTGTCAAGGGCGCGTCGGCGAAGACGTCGATCATTCCGGCAATTAGTTCGGGCATAGGATTCTCCAAGTTAAGCGGCCCGGTTGTTCAAGACCCGAAGCGGCACGTGAACCGCCAATGGCAAAAGGAGGTTCCAGCACTCCTGAAAAAGAACGGTCCACAAAGTTCTGTTGGTTCCGCCTGTGATCCTTTGGTCGGTAAGACAATACGAGCGCAAAGACGCGAACTTGGCCACACGCAAGACAGAACTTACATCAGCAGGTTGCGAGGCAGAGCGCCCCATGGATTTGACGGCAGTTCGAGAGTGTTTGAACGCCATGGAATTGAAGATGAAGGACCCTGCTGTGACGATGCGTTTTCTTTCCCGTATCCAATGCCTGCGTGTTCCGCTGAACGGCCGAAAGGAGGAGCGCGTTTGTCGTCACCAATCAGGCTAAGATTCAATGAATGGGATTGCACAAAGGCGCCCTGAGCAACAGAAGGCAGAATCAGCCAATGCAGAATTCTTCGTTCCAAGTCATCGATCTCTCGCTTGAGTCCGCAACGGCGGAGAGCTACGATAACCATCCAGTCGCAACTGCCAACGATCATGTAGTTCGCATCAGCACGATGACTAAGGCGTATCACTGGCACTGCCATCCCGACTCCGATGAGACGTTTCTCGTGCTGGAGGGTGGTCTATTTATTGAATAGTGGGGTAGCTGCCTGAGTACAGTAGACTCTACAGGTAGTGGTTGCTGATCGCTCATC
>CZKL01000030.1_pt1 | contig 17877 bp, 10 predicted proteins | sample 1122441 | NCBI WGS metagenome assembly CZKL01 (sample SAMEA3539301, study PRJEB10725) | soil metagenome | biome: tundra; feature: field; material: soil | place: USA | collected 2010-05 | depth 0.15 m
CGGCAGCCGTGCACGGATCTGCTGCACTGTCTCGACCACCAGCGATTGCTCTCTCAAGACCATCGCTGCTGTCTCTGTCCAGCCCGACGCTATATCGGTCAGGACGAGACTGTGAAGGTGGGAACCGGATACGGAGTTGCCGCAGTGTGCGACGAAATCCATTTCGAAGAATCCGGGGGCTGGATCGTTCCAGCCGCCCGAGGTGCGAACCGGTACGCTCTTCCGTAGAGCCGTGGACACGCTGTTTCTACGTCGGCCTTGTGTACTTCGTTCTCGAATAGGCCGCAAGAGACGATCCATTGTCGCAGCGCTGATGGCAAGGATCCTTGATCGAATCTCCGGGTCCAAACGTATGTGGCCATGGCGCTCCATCGCTTCCAACAGCACCGGCGCAATCTCCTTGAGGCGCTTCGCACAGATCCGGTCTGCGACACTGCGCTACCACCTTGAACGCGAAGCGGAGAAGTATCGCCGTAGCGGCATTTCTTCGGAGGATGCCGCGCGCCGCGCTCGCCTGGCGTTCGGTGGAAGAACGCAGGTGGAGCAGCAGTGCCGAGACTCGCGCGGCACCAAATTCGTCGAGGATCTTTTGCAGGATCTTCATTACGCGGTCCGATCCTTCGCGAAGACTCCAGGCCTCACAGCGCTGATAGTGCTTTCGCTGGCGATCGGCATCGGCGCGAACACACCAATCTTCAGTGTCACCAGCACGCTGTTGCTCAAGCCGCTGCCGTATCCCGCCCCCGATCGGATCGCCATTCTCTGGCTGCGCTCGCCGGGTATCGGTATCCCACAAGACTGGCCTTCGCCGGGACAATATCACGACATCGTTACACAGAACCACGTTTTCGAAGACACGGCCCTCGCGATCGGAGGCAACTATACACTCACTGAGCGTTCGACAGCGATGAAGGTGGATGGCATCCAGGCTACGTCGAGCCTGTTGCCGATGTTGGGGGCCAAGCCAATGCTCGGCCGCATTTTTTTACCGGAAGAGGACCAGCCCGGCAAGCCCGAAACGGTGGTGCTTACGTATGGCTTCTGGCAGCGAGAGTTTGCAAGCGACCCAAATATTGTGGGGCGCGCAATCACACTCGATGGACACCCACATACGGTTGTCGGCGTTCTCTCGCCGGGTTTTCGCCTGAATCACGAGGTTATTCCCACGATTGCCGGTATCGACAAGCCTGATTTCTTTATGCCGCCGCCTGATGAGGCCAGGAAACCAGACAATTATGGCCCGGAGATCTACAACATCCTGGCACGGCTCAAACCCGGCGTCACCATCCAACAGGCACAGTCCGATATCGACCTAATTGCCGCACGGCTCCGCGAGGAGAAACATCGCGACCGCTCCTTTACGATCAGTGTTGTTCCGCTTACCGAGCAGGTAGTCGGCAACATACGCAGCGCGGTATTGATCCTCTTCGGTGCAGTCGCGCTGGTACTGCTGATTGCATGCACGAATGTAGCAAATCTGCTGCTGTCGCGGGCCGCCGTACGGCAGCGGGAGATAGCCATTCGTGCGGCACTGGGGGCGGGACGCGTGCGGGTGATGCGCCAGCTTTTGACGGAGAGCATTGCACGGAGCCTGATGGGCGGCGTGGCTGGAGTGGCCATCTCGGCACTGAGCATCTTTATTGCGCGCAAGATGCATCCGGGAAACATTCCCCGGCTTGAGGAGCTCGGCATGGATTTCCGAGTGCTTGGCTTCACGTTTGCGATCTCGATTTTCACCGGAGTCATCTTTGGTCTTGCGCCGGCCCTGCGCGCCTCGCGAGTCGATCTCACGGCGAGCCTGAAGGCCGGCGGCAAGGGTTTGGCGAGCGGCGGATTAAGTGTCCGGCACGACAAACTGCGCGGAGCGTTGGTCATCGCCGAGCTTGCCATCTCACTGCCACTTCTGGTGGCGGCAGGCTTGCTGGTGCGCAGTTTCATTCGTCTTGCGAATGTGCCGCCTGGATTCAATCCGGAACACGTAGTCTCGATGAACGTCGGTGCTTACGGAGCGCGATTCAAAGACTCCACAGCGCGTGTTCAGTTCTATCAGGAGTTGGCTGAGCGCACCCGCCATCTCCCCGGGGTTACAGCTACAGGTGCAATTTCAGCACTCCCGCTGACATCTGCCATTGGTTGGGGAGGCATGCACATCGAAGGCTATGTGCCACCTCCCAACGAGCCTGAATTACAGGTCGATCAGCGATCGGCTACACTGCCCTATTTTAGCGCGATGGAGATTCCGCTGATCCGCGGCCGCATGTTTGCTGAAACCGACACAGACAAGATGCCACCCGTTGCGATCATCGATCAAAAGATGGCCGATCGTTTCTGGCCGCATGGCGATGCGATCGGTAAGCGCATCCGTCGAAGCGACGACTCTCCCTGGACCACGATCGTTGGCGTGGTTGGCGTCGTAAAGGAGTATGGCCTCGACACCGAGACGCGAATGGTTGTCTATTATCCTCACGCGCAAGCGCCGGTTGGAACCATGTATGTTGTCGCGCGTACGACAACCGATTCCGCTTCGACGATCGACGCGATGGTTCGCCAGGTGAACGCCCTCAATCCCGATGTGCCGGTGTACGACATAGCTACGATGGAGCAGCGTGTCCAGGATTCCATGGCGCGCCAGCGCTTCGCCATGACCATGCTGGGTGGTTTCGCTGGCTTTGCAATGATTCTCGCGGCCAATTGGCATTTACGGGGTGATGTCGTTCTTGGTAACGCAAGGCACCCCCGAAATCGCTATCCGCGTGGCGCTTGGTGCGCACCGAGCAAGCATAAGTTCTCAAGGGCAGCTATAGCGGCTGAATCCAGGGGAAAGGTTCCCGAATCTTGGATCTCGATCTTGGGCAATGGATCTTCGGACGATTGAAGCCAGTCTGGCTCGCTCCAGTACACACCGTAACGCTCGCTCATCCGCAAATCGGTACGGATCGAAAGAAGAAAGTGTGTGGTAAGAATCCTTGAGCCGCTTCCGGCAATTCTTCTGCTGATTTCTTTTAGATCTTCTGGTTATCGTGTCTCCAAGTTACAGCGCGAACCAAGAGACACGAATCGAGTAGGGTCTGACCGATCGCGCACACAGCTAGACGGGGCTACAACCGATTACGGCGCTACAATGCGAACTGTATTCGCTCGGCAGGAACGGACCGCACCGCACGCTATGGGATGCAGGCTCTTGTCGAGGCAAACTTCCACCGCGGTCAGGTAGTTGTTCCCGCAACTGAGTGCCAGACTCGACCGAGGAATATTTGGGTTGGACACGTTGAAGCCTGCCAGAATCTGATCGGGCGGCATCGAGATCTGGGACGTGAGGGTGCTCAGGTTGTTCGGAATTTTGACCGATTGGTACGCAGTGCGCGCCGTTGAAAAGAAGTCATCCGCACTAAGCCCTGAACAGGTCCCATGAGTTTGCCATTCATGCGCGAGCAGACCAGCGTCAGGATAAATGTCTTGGTACTGGCTCGGGTCCGATGGCCCGGGAGCATTCGAACAGTGTTCGGGATAAGACCCGTTGGCGTTCTCAGGCCAAAGTCCGTGCAAAACAAATCTGGAATGTTGGGCGCATTCGGTTGCTGTCGGGTGCGAGTGGCAAAACTCCGGCGACCAGGACAGGTTGAGGAGATAAAAGTCGAAGCCAGACGCGGAGCCGGTCACTTTGGCAGAGGCGCGCGGTGTGCCGCCGCTCGACCTGTAAGAATCCGCCCCTGATTGAGCCGGCGGCTGAACTTTACATCCGGCCAAGGAGATAAGAAGCGCGAGAAAGATGGGAAGGGGGCTCTGTTTCATGGGCGCAGCATAGCAGACGGGGCGAATTCTGACCCAGTCTTGTCGTGCCTTGATTGATGATTGTTCCAGCAAAACCCAATTTCCACATGACGCCCCAGATAGGGGACTCGTGCTGCTTTTAAGCCCAAGTTAGAGCGCATTCACTTTGAGGTTCTTTGCGCTCTTGCGCAAGGCGTAGATGAGAATCTGGTCATAATCCGGAAGTGCCCCGCAACCGTAAGCAGGAACGAACACTCGATTGGCACTGGCCCTTTTGAGGCTGGGAAGCCGCGTAAGGAGGCAGACTGCAAGTCCGAAGACCTGCCACGAGGACATTAGCTTAAGCCTCCGAGGGGAGGCGAGGTCGCAGTGGCTGTTTGCCATGTTCCACGGCTATCCCGCTGTGATCTCGCACATCTTCTTCGAGGCCAGGAGAACAATCCGTGGACACGACTCAATCGAAATTGTCCGAAGTGCTTCCCGGCTTTCTTGCGTAAGAGGAAACTTCGACCAATGGATGTTCGAAAGCGCAACCACTTAATCCGCTGACGTGAACAAAATTGTTGGCGCTGTCCGACGCTGTTCCTATGGACTTTCGCAAGTAGACGCGATGTGCGTCGCGAGCATGACCATCGGCGGTCTGTACAACGGTGCCATGACGGGAGAACTCGACGCGATATTGACCCATAAAGCTGCATCTCTCATTGCCGAGGAGCCGCAATACTCAAAGCTTGCCGCGCGATCCCGCCTGCCTTAGAAATACTTCTGGACATCGCTGAATCCAGTTCCAGCGCGCGAGCAGAGCTTTCCTGTTTGCTATTTCTTTCGAGCTCGCTCACGTCCCAAAATTCATTAGAGAAATGATTTATTTTTCTTGACACCTCCTGTTCAGCCTCCTATAGTTCGGCTGGTCGCCGTTCTCCTTGATTGGAGACGGTCCATGAAACTTGGGTTTACAAGGTCGTTCAGTACCGCTTTCCCAACAAGAAACCAGTCTTCAAATGCCGGGGAGAAAAACGCAAATGGTATGTGTACGGAAAAAGCTAGCCTTAACTGCGATGGCGCTGTTTTTTTTGAGCATGGGAACTGCCATTGCGCAGACTTCCGCAGATCCGCTTAAGGTCGGCTTTCTGAATCCCCCGAATGGTGCGCGGCCGCGCGTCTGGTGGCATTGGATGAACGGCAACATCACGCAGGAGGGCATCAAACTGGATCTCGAGTGGATGCACCGAGTCGGGCTGGGTGGTTTTCAAAATTTCGATGCCGCTCTCTCCACTCCGCAGGTCGTCGATAAACGCCTCGCGTACATGACTCCTGAGTGGAAGCAGGCTTTCAAATATGCGACCACGCTCGCCGATCAGTTAGGTCTTGAAGAAGCCATTGCGGGCTCTCCAGGTTGGAGTGAATCGGGGGGGCCATGGGTCCCTGGTTCTGAGGGCATGAAGAAGTATGTATGGAGCGAGACGCTTGTAGAAGGTGGCAAGCCCTTCAATGGGAAACTTGCTCATCCGCCTTCTAATACGGGCGCATTTCAGAATGTCGGAATTCACGATCAGCAACCTCCACCGGGATCATCACCGATTCCTGAGTTTTATGCCGACTCGGCCGTCATCGCTTACCGTAGAACTGCCGCGGATGTATCCATAGACTCACTGCATCCGAAGATTACATCGAGTGGCGGAACTCCCGACGTTGCCATGCTATCTGACGGAGACTTGGCCAAAACCACGAATCTGCCGATTCCCAAGGTAGGTGAGACTTCCTGGATACAATATGAGTTTCCCTCACCACAATCTATTCGTGCTGTCACATTTGTGACGAAGGATCCGGATTGGATCACCGCGATGGTTGCCGGAATCGTCGCTCCAGAAAAGGAGCTCGAATCTAGCGATGACGGGCGAAACTTCAGGTTGGTCGCCAAACTCAGCGGCGGTGATGCTCCCGAACACACCATCGCCTTCCCCGCAGTCACGGCAAAATTCTTTCGTGTGACCTTTAAACGAACCCCACCACCTCCTATCCCTGATTGGGCAGCGGGTATCAATCCCGAGTCGTTGGGAATCAAAGTTCCTCCGACCCCTACAGATTATGAGATCGCTGAGTTGGTGCTGCATCCCGGCCCGCGCGTCAACCATTTCGTAGAGAAAGCTGCCTTCGTCCCGGAAGAAGATTTATACGAATTTGCAACGCCTCCGGTGGCAGCAAATGAGGCGATCGCGAAGTCCGATGTAATTGATCTGACATCGAAGATGAGTGCCGACGGAACACTCGATTGGACGCCACCTGCCGGCAACTGGGTCGTGCTTCGTTTTGGCTATTCATTGCTGGGCATCACCAACCACCCCGCCACCGCCGAAGCAACTGGTCTAGAAGTCGACAAACTTGACCGCCGCTTTGTGAAGAAGTATTTCGACACTTACCTTGACAGTTACAAAGAGACAGTCGGCCCCGATCTGATGGGGAAGAAAGGCATCCGCTACGTTATCAATGACAGTTGGGAGGCCGGCTCGCAGAACTGGACCGATAACATGATTGCTCAGTTCAAAAGATTGCGCGGCTATGACCCGCTGCCGTGGATGCCCGTGCTCACCGGCCGAGTTGTCGAAAGTTCCGAGGCCAGCGACCGCTTTCTATGGGACTTCCGCAAGACAATCGCTGACTTGATTGCGAACGAGCATTACGAGCAACTGGAAGCTACTCTGCACGAGCGTGGTATGGGCCACTACGGCGAATCCCACGAGTCAGGTCGCGCCTACGTTGCCGATGGCATGGAAGTTAAGAAGTTCAATGAAGTGCCGATGAGCGCCATGTGGACTCAGACACCCGGAGTCAACAAGGAGCAGTTCGGCTACAACGCCGATGATCGCGAATCGGCATCCGTAGCACACATCTACGGTCAAAACATCGCTGCCGCGGAGTCGATGACCGCTGCCGCTGCGCCCTGGGCATGGTCACCCTCTACGCTGAAACCCACTGCCGATCAAGAATTCTTGAATGGCATCAATCGTTTCGTCATCCACGAGTCTGCCCACCAACCGCTGGTTGGAAAGGCTCCGGGTATGACCCTTGGACCCTTCGGACAATGGTTCAATCGCAACGAAACGTGGGCTGAGCAAGCCGGACCGTGGGTTGACTACCTTGCTCGCACAAGCTTTATGCTTCAACAGAGTCACTTCGGCGCCGACCTCATTTATTTCTATGGCGAAGACTCTAATCTCACTGCGATCTTTTCCAAAACATCGCCCGACATTCCGGCTGGATACGGCTTCGATTACGTCAATGCTGACGCGCTGATTCATGAACTGAGCGTCTCCAACGGTCTCATCTCCACCAAGAGCGGGATGAGTTATAAGGTACTCGGGCTCGACCCTTATAGTCAGCACATGTCGCTCCCTGTACTGCGCGCCATTCACAAGCTTGTGGAAGAGGGCGCAGTGGTCGCCGGTCCGAAGCCCAACGACGACCCAAGCCAGGCCGACGATCAGGCTGAATTTCAAAAACTGAGCACCGAACTTTTCGGTGATGGAACCGGCGTGCACACACTAGGGAAGGGAACTGTGTACGCAGGTCCGCATCTCGCCGAAGCCTTCTCCGCAATCAAACTACAGCCAGATTTCGACTACACCAAACCTGAATCCGATGTGCGTCTGCTTTTCGTGCACAGGAAGCTGCCCGATGGTGATGTCTATTTCGTCGACAATAGAAATGATCGCGATGAAGCCGTTGACGCAACCTTTCGTGTTGCCGGTAAAATGCCAGAGTTGTGGCGTGCCGAGACAGGAAAATCCGAGCCCGTGTCTTACAAAATTGCCGATGGGCGAACCACTATTCCGCTGCACCTCGAGCCGTGGGGCACTGCATTCCTAGTGTTCCGTAAACCTACCAGCGAAACCTCACACACACTGCCGCAAGTTGCAGAGTCTCAGGTGGCCAAGTTAGACGGTCCTTGGAAAGTGGCTTTCGAACCCGGGCGTGGCGCGCCAGCGTCGATCACTGTCAACGCCCTTGCCTCGTGGAGTGACAGCACAGATGCGGGTGTGAAGTATTTCTCCGGCATTGGCACTTACACTCGCACGATTCAAGCGCCCGCCGATTGGTTCAAGAAAGGTGGCCATCTCTGGATCGATCTGGGAGACGTCAAGAATCTTGCCAGCGTAACTGTGAATGGGAAAGACCTTGGCGTCGTTTGGCATTCGCCCTACAGGGTTGACGCGACGGACGCTCTCAAGCCTGGCTCGAACGAGGTTACCTTGAAAGTGACCAACGCCTGGGTAAACCGGTTGATCGGGGACCAGCAGCCCGGCGCGACGAAATACACTTTCGCCGATGTTACCCCGTATAAGGCGAACTCCCCGCTACTGCCGTCCGGCCTCCTCGGTCCGGTGGTGGTGGTTCGCGCAGGTAGTGACTAACGACTTCGATCATTCGAAGTCTATTGACCAGCACGATATTCTGTAATTCATTGTTGCAGTTAGCGCTGTAAGCAAGCGGCGCTAACTGCAACTCCTCACCTCTCTCAATGAACAGACGAACCCTACTTAAATCCGCAGCCACGGCCGCCCTCGCAGGGGCAATTGAGCCCGGCCTCAGGGCACTCGCCGCGTCTATACCCTTCATAGATGCCCACATTCATTTGTTCGATCCCTCTCGTAACGGTGGTGTGCCGTGGCCCGAAAAGACCGATTCGGTGCTCTACCATCCCGCATTGCCGCCGCGCTACGAGCGTCTCGCGCAGCCTCATGGCGTGGTGGGAGCGATTGCCGTCGAATGTAGCTCCTGGCTCGTCGATAACTTCTGGCTCATGGATGTCGTCGCGCAGAATCCTGTGATGTTAGGTTTCATCGGTGACTTACAACCTGAAACTCCAGACTTTGGCGCGACGCTGGATCGTCTTCATCGCAGTCCTCTGTTCCTTGGCATTCGCTATGGCAATCTTTGGAATCGTAATCTTGGCGCGGCGGCTCAGAACGCCGCTTTCATCGCTGGACTAAAACTTCTCGCCCAATCTGGCCTGGTACTTGAAACGGCTAATCCCGATGCGCCGTTGATCGCCGCTATCTTAAAAGTGTCAGATCGCGTCCCAGATCTACGGATTGTGATTGATCACCTTCCGAATGCCAAAGTACCGTCGGACTCAGCGGAGAAGTCGAAGTACCAAGCCACGTTGCATGAACTGGCCCAACGCCCCCATATTTTTGTTAAGGGTTCCGAGATCGTGAGGCGAATCGATGGCCGCGTCCCTCTCGATGTCAATTCTTATCGCCACGGACTTGATGAGCTATGGGACATGTTTGGAGAAGACCGCATTTTCTTCGGCAGTGATTGGCCCAACAGCGATTCACTTGCCAACTACGATGAGACCTTCAAAGTTGCTGCTAACTACATCGCAACTCGCAGTCTTAGTGCCCAACAGAAATACTTCTGGAAGAACTCCATCGCGGTTTATAAGTGGAAGCCTCGAACCCCGGCGCAAGCGAAACTTAGCAGCCTTTAGCATCAACTTTTGCCGCGAAGGCGTTAGCGTTCATGTCGGAATCGCCGGATAAAATCCGCGCAGATTGGCGGCCGTCACCATCTCATGCCTAATAAAAGTGGCGGGAGGAACTGAGCGTCCCGCAAGCATATCGAGAGCCAGCGGAATCACTCCCTCTCCGTAGCGCTCAGGAAAATAACCTACAGATCCGATAAGGCGGGAGTCCTTTTGCGCAAGTTCGGCATGTGCATCCGGTGAGGCGTTCTGGCCGACGATCGCACAGTGTTCTTCGCGGCCTGCATCGCGAAACGCTTGTAGAGCTCCCAAGGCGCAAGGGTCATTGATTGCCGCCACGAGGATTCTCTGCGAGCGGCTTCGCCGAAGGTGGTTCCGCGTCAGACTGACAGTGTTCTCATAATGGCCGCTCGTCCTCAGAATCTTGATCTGGCGTTCTGGCAACCACACCAGTCGTTCGATCACGCCCAGCATGCTTCCCAGGATGCGCGCATTCGGTACCTGTCCTGCCTTGGGTAACTCGAGCAGTAATAATTCGTCCACTTGTCCCTGCCAATGGGCTTCCGACCATCGCGCTAAATAGCGTCCTGCCACCAACCCCGCCTGACTGTTGTTTGCGCCATAAAATACCGTCTGAGGCAATGGAATTTCGAGAGCTATCACCGGAATCGCTGCTGTCTTGAATCGTGCGCAGATCTGTGCCGCAATCCGGGTATCAGTCTGCGACTCAATAACCAGGTCCACACGCTCCCGTGCAAAGACGTCTGCATTGCGTAATGCCGTCTTGGGATTGTCTGCATTATCAAGGACCAGTAAATCTATGTCTGCGGCTTCTGCGCTACGTTGAAGACTCTCTGTCACTGCCCTACTAAAACCAAACTCCGCACTTTGCATTCCGTACCCAAAGCGAAAGCGTTTCTTACCCAACCGTCGTACGCCAAGTTTGTATTTTGTATTGTCCACCCGAACGAGTAATTCGCATGAGACCAGCGTCGAGAGGAATCGCAGTGCCGTGGTCTTGTTAAGGCCCGTCCGAGCCACCACGTCTGATAGCCTCAAGCATTCCGATTGGTCTTGAAAGGCTCGCAGGATATTGCATGCGCGTATGAGTGATTGCATGGCTAGGTCCGCTGAATGAAACAACTACGCTAATCAGTCTAATGCCCGGGCTGGCCTTCGTGTCCACGAAGTCACAAAATTCCCCGCAAAACGTAGAAATTCGGACCGTCGAGATCCACTGAATGAAATGAATAGTCCTAAGACGCGATAGCGTTTGCCATGCGCTCCTTTTGAAGGATACTGTCCCACTGAGCTTTGTTAGCCGGGGGTGCGTGTGTTCTATTCGTCCTATCGCTGTCGAGTCACATCGATATTGTCGGTCGTGTCCTTGTCGATTGTTATTAGCGGATCTTCGATCTTCGCGCAGGATACGCAACCAAAGGTCGGTATCGACTGGAACAAGACGCTGATCGTGTCCAAGTCGACCCCCACGCTTCAGGTCGTGACTAACCCAATGCTGAACCCGGGATCGCCCATCCATGATGGATCATTTTCCGCGTTGAAAGCTTTAGGCGCAGACTATGTAAGGTATGTGCCTTGGCTGCCCTATCCAAAGATCGCAGTAGCCGAGCTAGAACCGCCTACTAAGGACAATACGTCGTGGGATTTCACGTACATCGATCCCGTCACCAAAGACTTTCTGGCCGCTACACAAGGACATTCAACCATCGTCAACTTCAGCACCATACCAGCGTGGATGTTCAAGACCGACACACCGATAAAATATCCCGTCGATCCCAATCAAGTCTTTTGGGATTACACGAAGGGGACGGAACTCCGTGATCCCACCGGTAAGGAGTTAGGGGATTACTTTGGCCGCCTTGTGAGTTGGTACACGAAAGGTGGCTTCACCGATGAGAATGGAAAGCGCCACGAATCAGGAAATCATTACACCCTTCCATATTGGGAGGTGTTGAACGAGGTGGATTTCGAGCACAATACAACTCCGGAGGATTACACCAAACGCTACGACGCGATCGTTGAGGGGATTCACAAAGTAAGTCCGGATACAAAATTCATGGGTCTGGCTTTAGCTATGGCGGGCGGAAATCCAAAGTATTATGAATATTTCCTGAATCCCAAAAACCACAAGCCCGGTATCCCCCTCGATTTCATCTCATTTCACTTTTATGCGTCGCCGGCTCTGGATGAAACTCTGGACGGATGGCAGCACACGTTCTTCAATCAAGCCGAAGGATTTCTGTCCACAACGCGTTTTATCCTGGCGATCCGTGACCGCCTTTCCCCACAGACAAAAATCGATACCGACGAACTGGGAGTGATTCTCCCTACAGATGGCATCGAAATCGCCGCATCAAAAGCGATGCCCGACCACATCCCGCATCGTTACTGGAACGCTGCGGGCGCGCTCTACGGTTTCTTGTTCGTGGAACTCTCAAGGCTCGGCGTCGACGTCATTGGTGAATCGCAGTTGGTTGGTTACCCGTCTCAATTTCCCAGCGTGTCGATGATCGATTACAACAATGGCAAGCCGAACGCCCGGTATTGGGTATTGAAACTGCTCAAAGACAACTTCCATCCAGGCGACAAACTGGTAGCCAATTCAAGCCAAAGTCCCGGCGATTCAGAGGTCATGGTCCAGGGCTTCATTACGCCGCAAGGCAAAAAAGTGTTGATTGTGAACAAAACGAACAGCGACAAAACTGTGAAGCTTAGTTCTGAATTGCAGAGTGCCACGTCCTTCACAATCGACGAGGCGACCGGTGACGATGAGCCGCGTACCAGCAAAGTCAGTGGAGATGAACTCAAGATGGCTCCCTACGCGGTTTCCGTTTTGATCGCTCAGTAATTTGAAACACGCTAGACTTTGTCCATCAACTTTCGGAGGCGTCGGTATTTTCATGGCAGACAAGCGGCTACGCGTCGGCCTATGCGGCATCGGTCTCCAAGCGTATTGGACTCAATTTGATGGGCTGTTGACTCGCCTCCAAGGATACGTGCATCAGGTAGGTCGACGTCTTGAAAAGACCGAAGCTATCGTCATTGATTTAGGTATGGTCGACACTTCGGAAGGCGGACGCGAAGCTGGACATGTTTGTCGCCGGGAGGATGTTGATCTCCTGATCATCTATGCCACGACTTACGCCCTCTCCAGCACAGTGCTGCCCTTGGTGCAGCGCGCCAAGGTGCCTGTAATCGTCCTTAACCTTCAACCACAGGCAGCGATCGACTATGCTGCTTTTAACCGGTTACCGGACAGAACCGCCATGACCGGGGAATGGCTAGCCTTTTGCTCGGCGTGTCCGGTACCCGAGATCGCAAATGTTTTTTCACGGGCGGGCGTGGCCTTCCACCAAGTGACAGGAGTGCTGGACGATGAGACAACATGGGCGGAAATTGATGACTGGATTAACGCCGCAAGAGTGAAGAAGGCTCTTGAGGAAAATCGTCTCGGACTGCTCGGTCACTATTACAGTGGGATGCTCGATATCGCGACCGATATCACCCAGGTTTCCATCACGTTTGGGAGCCATGTTGAACATCTCGAGGTCGATGAGATCAGCGCCCTGCGCCGCACATTCACCAATGAAGAGATAAAAACGCGCATTAATGAATTTAGAGATCATTTCGAAGTCCAAGCTGATTGTGCTGAAGCGGAATTGGCCCGCGCAGCGCGAACGTCGCTTGCCTTGGATCGGTTCGTAGCAGTTCAGGATCTCCAGTCTTTGGCTTATTACTACATGGGCAGCGGAGTAGCTGAGAATGAAGACACGATGAGTTCGATCATTCTTGGCACGTCCTTGCTGACCGCTCGCGGGATTCCCGTCGCCGGTGAGTATGAAGTGAAGAACGTCCTCGCAATGAAAATACTCGACTGCCTGGGTGCGGGCGGCTCATTCACCGAATATTATGCGTTGGACTTCAATGCCGATCATGTGCTGATGGGGCATGACGGCCCAGGCCATATTGCTATTGCCGAAAACAAGACCAAGGTCCGTCCACTTCAGGTTTACCACGGGAAAGTAGGCAGGGGACTTTCGGTCGAGATGAGCGTCAAGTATGGCCCCGTAACTCTGCTATCTGTCGTCGAAGATTCGGCGCATGGATTCAAACTTCTCGCTGCGCAAGGTGAATGTGTTCCGGGTGGAGCATTGCGCATCGGAAACACCAATAGCCACTATCAGTTTCCGATCGGTGCTCGCGGGTTCGTCGAGGCGTGGAATGCTCATGGTCCCGCCCACCACTGCGCTGTAGGCGTGGGCCACTTGACAGGGAAGCTAAGCAAACTAGCTCGGCTCCTCAATATCCCGTTTGTTCAGGTGTGCTAGTCATTTGTCGACTAGGGTAGATAGAAGACTTCTTTCATCATCGGAAATCGTTCGCCGGGGTGAGTTTCCTCGTGGGCAACGAAGTAGGCGCTCATGGCTTTTTGCCATCGCAGATTGACTGGATCCTGATCGATCTTGTCCCACACCGGATCAAAGTCCTCCTCGATGCGCATGGAAAGAACGAGCAGTTCGTCGCGCCTGAAAATCGAATATTCGGAGATCCCGGCGCGCTTCAGCAGTTCGAGCATCTCGGGCCAAACCGCGCTGTGATCTTTGTCGTACTGTGGCCCCATCCCGGGCTTCAAATGAAGAAGAAATGCAACTCGCTGCATACAGGTTTCCTCTTTAAAACGCGCGATTCACTTGGACTTGACCGCATCTATTTCAGTTTCGAACAGTTTGATGTTTCCGATGATTCCGGATGCCAACGGCACAAGACTTTGCATGCCCTGGGGTTGAAACAACATGCCATATTGGTCGTACAGCAGCCGATAATTGGGCAGGGAATTGCCGGCCAACTCGTTGATCGCTGTATTCCCGACAATAATTCGAAATTCGTTTTTGCCTGGCTTCACGAACCGGGAGATATCGATGCGATACGGAGGATGCCAGACATACCCCGCAGATTGATCGTTAACGAAGATTTCCGCGGCTTCCCGGATTGGACTCTCCAGATAGGCTCGCATGTTAGATCGAGGCAGGGGTTTCGGCAGCAGTACCGGGCTGCCCTCGCCAAAATCTAAAACGAATTCAACCCCGGATCCCGCGTGAACGTCCTTAATTTCCACGGTCTTTTGATACGAAGCGGTACCGGAGTAATACCGAAGGCTGGTATCGTCCGTCCACGACTTTAATGTGGGCATCGCGACGTCCACCTGCTTTCCAGCGATCGTGAGATTCCAATCCTTTGAAAGATCTACAGCATGACTTTCACCTCGGTGCTTCACCGCAACGGGACCAAGCTCTGAATTCGACAAGAAGACGAGGCGCGACTCATACGGTGCCAGGTTCAGCTGCACGTTCTTTGGATCAGCAATTCCTTCTGTTTTTCCAGAGAACGGATCCCAATACTCGGCCTGTGCACCAGAAGATCCAAATCTGGCTTGTACCCTCTGCGGTTGATTCCCCGTGTTTGCGACGAAGTACAGATCGCCCCCTTCGAGTCGACGATGAATAAACCCGATTGCGGAATTGGCGGGAGTGACCAGGAAGTCTGGCGAAAGCCACTTTGCTAGCAGCACGCCCAGATCTTTCTCGTTCTCAACTTCATGTGCTGAATTGATCTGGCCATGAAACAAGGTCTGAGAGAGGTCTTTGATTTGTGTCGATAGTTCTGTAGCGTGGCTCAGACCGGGCGCAGTCCCAGGCAATCGCCTGGTCGCAATAACGATCCCGCCCCCGCGCGCAAACTTCATTATCTTCTTGTAGGTAGGCAGGGGAATTCGATCGACGCCTGGCAGAATTAAAACCTTATACGGTATTCCAACAGTATCGATCGCATCGGCGTCGATGAAATCGAGATTGAATCCCGCATCCAGCACTTGCGGTATTACATCTCTCCCTAGAAACTTGGGCAATGACTCGTCGATCGTGATATTCGACCCGGTCTCATCAAATCCGCCCGCTGAAGCCGCTGGCCTGTTCTTCTGCAAGCCAGTTGAGAACGAAGCCCACACGTCATCGTTGGGCAGCAACAATGCCACATCGTGCGTGGGCTCGCCTTGGCGCAGAGCGTAACTAACCCGCTGTAAGTAACGTGTCAAATCTGGCATCGCGAAGAACCACGGGTTGTGCGCGTCCCACGCTCCTGCGGCATACATGCGCCAGCCAGGCTCTCCTGCATCGGGTGGGGAGTATGGCCATCCATGGCCAACAAGCTGATTGATACCCTGTAAGAAATGCAGGTCTGCTTCGGCTTTTAGATCGAGCGGTGTTGCACGAAAAGCCGGTGAATGAAGCCACGTCCAAGTCTCCGAAGAGACGACCGGATGTCCAAAAAGATGCCCCGCTGAGGCCGCCCACCGCGTGTCGGAAAATTGCCGCCACATTTCGACGGTTGCCTTTCCCTCGCCCTCCGGCAGATCTTCATATCGGTTGCTCGAGAGTGTCACCGGCGGAAATCCGTAAGTTTGCGATCGAAGCAGCGTGTGGTGCTCGTGTGCCCAGATTTGTATGGGTTCCAGGAAATGTTCATTCGCAAGTTCAGTGAGTGTACGGCCCCAGTCGTTTCGAATCGCTGCCGTGTTGGGTCCGATGTCGCCGATAAGCGCAGGAAGATAGGGCGTAAGATCATAGCCGCGCCGATCCTTAAACTCAGACAGCAGATCGGGCGTCCAATCGGAGCCGTAGTCTTCAAGGCTGTCACTGAACACCGCATAGGGTGGATGGTCACCAAATGCTGAAAGCAAGCGATCTCCCACTTCGTGAAGATGATTCTCAATCGCCTTCTTATCGTAGTGGTCCAAGACAAATCCTGACGCACCGACCGCAGGCCGTTTTACCATCATGCCCGTTCTGCTGGAGATAAAGAAGTAAACTGTCCGATCTTTCTTTGAATCGGCTGCAAGTTCCAACCGGTCATTGTTCGGCTGAGAAATCCCGACGGCGCGCTTCATGTCTACAGTTGCCCCAAGTCCTGGCGCTAAGAACACTGCGAGTATGTTCTCACCCGCTTCGAGAGACGGCGCCGCCACTGATTCAACCCCCGAAGCAGCCGGAATTGCTTCAACTCGCAATGACCCCGCAGCTTGCGTGACCGGGATGTGAGGACCACCGAATGGCCATCCGCTGCCTAGCGTTACGTCAACACGCAAGCCCAGACGACGAGCCTCATCTGCAGCGAAGCGCAGATCATCAATGTGTTCATCGGACAAGTAAGGGTAGTTGTGAAATCCGGTAGCTGGATCGTCGAGGGCGAGCGGATAAAGTGTCGCAATTTCTACACCACCAATGCCGGCTGCCTTCATCTCCTCGAGCTCACGCTTGAGTTCAGCTTTGGTTGCGGAGGGACCAAACCACCACCAGCGCATCATGATCTTACTGTCGTCTGGCGGATGGGCAAAGTCTTTGTGAAGAACTTCTATCGAGGCTGAACTCGCCACGTGTGGCGATTGTTGCGCCGAAACGACGGAGCCGAACATCAATAACGGCGCCCACAATGACCGAAGCTGTGCTGAACGATACAAGCGCGTCGTCCATTGTTCCATATGTGTGTTGATTGTTATTTGCATGTTGTTCAACGATGCTTCCTCATTGAGGACGGTTCTCCGAAGACTAATCCTGGTGCTGGTGTTTGAACCTAAGTAAGAGTTGTGACGACGCTCTTTCCAATCACGGTTGGACATCCGTGCCAATCTGCTGTCGAGTTACTTCATCTGCTATCGCTTGTTTGCGTGTCGCTCCGGAAGAGTCGTGAAGTTTACGAAAGGTATCAAGGGCTTTTTGTGCGCCATCTCGATTGCCTGCCGCCCGCTGGGCCTGCGCGAGGCGATACCACGCAACCTCGTCGCTAGCATTTAGCTTTGTCGCACGCTCAAGAGAACCGACCGCTTGTGCGCCGGAATGGGTCTGAAGATAGACTCCTCCCAGTCCTACCAGAGCTTGTTCGAAGTCTGGAAAATGCGTCAATAACGCTTCGAACTGCTTGCGGGCTTCGTCTGGCTGATTATCTTCGGCTGCCATCTGGGCTAGCTCATAAGCGGCATTTCCATTGGCGGAATCGACTGCCAACTCCGAGGTGAATTCGCGTTTTGCCAAATCTCGATCCTCCGGCTTCCCCAGGTCATGAAAACGCGCCAGGTAAACCCGCCCCAGCCGATAATGAACTCCGGGCCGTTGCGGCTCGATTTGAAGCACGTGATTAAACGCGACGATAGCCGCATCATAATCCTTCTGACTTTCATTGGCTTCACCTTGAGCTTGCAGCATCCATATCGATCCTGGCGCTTTGTCGTGAAGTTTTTCCATGACCACATACGCGAAGTTTCCATAGATGCGCCCCGTGTGATAGAGAATCTCTGGGTCATCGGGGTACAGTTTGTTTAGTTCGAGCGCAGTCCCAACCGCATCTGTATCGCGGCCGAGAAAAGTATAGGCGCGCAAGAGCTGCAACCCGCACAGGCGCCTCCCGTCAGCGTCTACGGTCTGCTTGAAACCCTTCTCAAGGCGGGGCAGAGCTTCGCTATAGCGGCCTAGTTCGGCTTCTGACAACCCCAATAGACTATCGAGCCTCGGCAAACTGGGTTTAAGTTTTTGCGCGATCCGGATTTC
>CZKL01000065.1_pt1 | contig 17180 bp, 11 predicted proteins | sample 1122441 | NCBI WGS metagenome assembly CZKL01 (sample SAMEA3539301, study PRJEB10725) | soil metagenome | biome: tundra; feature: field; material: soil | place: USA | collected 2010-05 | depth 0.15 m
ATGGCGATTGGAATTACTCTCTCTTGCCCCAATAACTCCGCGTGTGTGCCGGTTATTCATGCGCGGACCCTTAGTCTTTTATCGAGTCGTCTTGTCCTTCGCCGTGATTCGTCTCAACTTGCGACTATATGGTCCCCTGAATTACCGTCAAACTGATTCACATGCAAGCAACGGCAATAAGCGCGTTTAGGGCAATTGCGACCACTTTCAGTAACGCTAAGGAAAGAACCCGCCTCCCGGCGAGAGATTTGGCGAGATGAGCAGACGACCTTCGAAACCCGGGCAATTTGCTGGTGGAAGGATGCCATCCAGTACGGGGTTGGTGCAAAAGTTACTGACGAGTGCCATCCTCGAACATCAGGCCGGTAATCTCGAATCAGCGAAAGAACTCTATCTCCAGATCCTGACGCTCGACATCCAGCACGCTAAAAGCCTTTATGGGCTTGGGCTCATCTCCCTTCAGATTGGCAATCATGAAGCTGCGGTCCGTATGTTGAACCGAGCCGTAGCGGCTGACAATACCCAGGCCGCTTACCATGTGGCGTTAGGTTCCGCGTTTGTTGCGCTGAACAAGCAAGGGGACGCGCTGATTGAATATCGACGCGTGCTGGAGATTAGTCCCGACAATGATGAAGCTCATTTCAATCTGGCAAATATCCTTCTTGATCAGGGCGAACTAGAAGAAGCGAGAGCCCACTACGAGCGGGCGATCGCTCTCAACCCTGACAGTCCGGAAGCAAGCAACAATCTGGGACTTCTTTTTACGAGGCAAGGCAAACTGGCAGATGCCAGAAACTGTCTCGATCGGGCGATTGCTCGCAATCCGAACTTCGCCGAGGCACATAACACTTTAGGGAACGTCTTTTGGAACTGGGGACAACTGAAAGAGGCCCGAACCTCCTACGAACGCGCGGTCGCCCTTAACTCCAACTACGCCGAGGCATATAACAACCTTGGGAACGTCCTTCGAGAACAGGGACGAACCGAAGATGCTGAACAACATTACAGGCTCTCCATTGCGCTCAGGCCCGATTTCGCCCAACCGCATAATAACTTGAGCATCCTCCACAAAAGGAAAGGAAATTTGGAAGAAGCCAGGGCTCATTGCGAACGTGCAGTTGCACTCGACCCCGGGTTCGCGGAGGCGCAAAACAACCTGGGTAATATCCTCTGCGAAGAAGAGAGATTCGAAGAAGCAAAGACCTGTTACGAACGCGCTCTCATTGCCAAACCAGACTTCGCCGAAGCATACAACCATCTTGGGGTTGCTCTCCGCGATCTGGGCAGGTTAGATGAAGCTGTGACATGCCATGAACGCGCATTGACTCTAAACCCTGATTATGCCGAGGCACATAACAACCTGGGGATAGTATTACGGGATGCGGGCAGATTCTGCGAAGCCGAGGTAAGCCTTTTACGCGCATTGGAACTCAAGCCAGGTTACGCGGAAGCATATGTCAATCTTGGAAATAACGAGCGCAGCCAAGGCAGGCTGGAGCAGGCAATACAACGCTATGATCAGGCTCTCAGGCTAAACCCGGATTACGTCGAAGCTCAATGGAGTCGGAGCCTTGTAGAACTGCTTGTGGGCGACTTTGACAGGGGATGGAGAGACTATGAAAGCCGCCATCGACGCAAGAAAAATGCTCCGCGCGATTTTCCGCAGCCCATTTGGAGAGGAGAGCCCCTCAACGGAGAGAGGATTCTCCTCCATTCAGAACAGGGATTCGGCGACTCCATACAGTTGCTCCGTTACGTACCCTTGGTTCAGGCGGTTGGGGGCAGAGTGATCCTCGATGTGCCGAGCAGCCTACTTCGATTGGCCGCTGGAATTCCAGGATGCGAGTCAGTGGTGGCAACTGAGGAGCAGCCGCCGCCTTTTGACTGGCATTGCCCCCTGATGAGCTTGCCGCTCGCTTTCAAGACTTCGATCGCAACCATCCCTTCACACGTTCCCTACCTCAAAGCTCCAGAGCAAGCCAAGAGAGATGCAGACAAGATCAAGTGGGTCGATCATGACCTGCGAGTGGGCCTCGTCTGGAGTGGCAACCCGAAATACGCTGAAGACCGAAATCGTTCCATCTCACTTTCACAATTCAGTTCTTTAATACATTTAGAGGGAGTGCAGTTTTACTCTCTGCAAATGGGACCAGCCGCTTCGCAACTGGGACACGTCGGGATACCCGTAGTTGATCTCCAGTCTGCGATCCAGGATATGGCAGACACGGCAGCAATGATTGCCCAACTGGATCTGGTGATCACAGTCGACACGTCGGTCGCGCATCTAGCCGGGTCACTCGCGAAACCGACTTGGGTTCTACTTCCTTACGCACCAGACTGGCGCTGGCTAATGGATCGACAAGACAGCCCTTGGTATCCAACTGTCCGGTTATTCCGACAACCAAAATTTGGTGATTGGCAATCCGTCATGGAACGAGTAGGCAGCGAACTTTCGTCCGTCAGAGGGACTTGGCAGGCTTCACATCATTAATGATTGAAACCTTATCGGATTAGCCACTAAAGTCAAGGAGAAGGTTTTGGATACAGTAGTACTTCTTTCAGGAACTACCAGAGGCGACACCTTAGAGAATTTAGGGCGGTCCTTGGGTCGCGACTTCGTCTCCCACGGGATTAAATTTATCGAACTCAGCATGAGGGACGAGGCACACTTGATCGAATCGATCAAGCTGGTCAATTTTGAACAAGTGAAGCTGATCTTCTCCTGGGCTTCAATGGGAATGGGATTGACCGTCCGCCGCGAAAACGGTACTTATTTCGACCTGTGGCATGAACTGCGCATTCCCTTCGTCACGTTTCATGGGGACTCACCGGCCTATTTCTTTGATCGGCATGTTGTGAAAGATAGTAAGTTCATCACGCTTTATGGGTTTGCCGAGCATTGTGAGTTGAGAAAGCGCCTGCCGCTGGTACGAGGTCCGATTGATTCATGCTGGCCAATCATTGCCGATGACACACCGGTGGACTCTCTCGACCTCGAAGCTAAGAGAAATGGGAAGATTCTCTTCTTGAAGAATGGAAAAGACCCTAACGAGTTGAGGCGACTATGGACAAATACTCTTGAGCCGTTCCCTCTTCAAATTATCTTCGAATTAGCCAGTTATTTGGAGAACCATCTGGATGAGTGTGCGGGTAATCAGATCGATGATCTGATCACAAAGTATTTCATAAACTGTGGGTACGACTTGGATCATTTGCTCAAGCTGCGGCTTTTTTTGATCGCACAACTTGACGATTACATCCGAGCAGTGAAGTGCACTCGGATGATCGAAGCGCTTCTGGATCTGCCGGTCGAGATAAGAGGCAATAACTGGAGCCACGTTGATTTCACCGGGAAGAAAGCCACATACATTGATGAATGTGACTACGTGAAGTCGGTTGGACTGATTCGCAATTCACTCGGCCTCATCGACATGTCACCAAATACGGTTTCAAGACCGCACGATCGATTCGTGCGGGCCTGCGGAGCCCACACATTCTGCCTCACCAACGAACAACAATTTCTTGAAGAACTTCCTAATCGGGAGCATCTCAGCTTTAGATTCGACAAGGAAAGCATCCAGCAGAGAGTCGCGGCTGCGCTTGATCACAGAGCGGCAACAGTGGATATGGGTATCGAAGTAGCCGAAGCTTATCGAAAGAAGCATCCTTCCGAGGAACTGATCGTGCAGATGCTGAAGTACGCTTCACTCGCCAAACTCGACAACCTTCGACAGCGGCCGCATGGTTCACAAGACTTCTTTGTCTGGCCTCCCAGTTCGCTTCAATAGCAGACATTTCTCCGCGGTCGGCATAATTCGCCCAACCAAGGCTGAAATTTTGCTGCGCTGGCCCAGCTGTAATATGCTCCACGCAGAGTGTCCGCCTGCTAGTCGTTGAAGATGTCCTCGCTCCTTGCGGATCACCGCCTCTCCCGGCGCTTCCAAATGAGTTCTGTCTCGATTGCTTCGCTGTTGCTTAAGGAATCGAATTCGCGATCGAAGGAGAATTGCTGTGCGACAGTTCCCGACCCAAGGATTTCGTCTGCAAACAGGCCTGAGGCTCAGCTGGCGGCTTCTCATATTCACGAGTTGTGTTTCCTTGTTGATTGCACCGCTGGTTTGCGCACAAGGGCCACCCACTCCACACAAGCAAATCGAGCAACTGGTTGAAGAGAGGGCTGCGGAGTGGAAACAGGTTTCAAAGCAGATCTGGGATTATGCCGAGCTTGGTTATCACGAGGAAAAGAGCTCCGCTCTGCTGCAGTCGCGGCTTAAGGCAGCGGGCTTTTCTCTAACGACTGGCGTAGCCGATGAGCCGACGGCGTTCGTTGCCAGCTTTGGCCAGGGCAAGCCGATCATCGCCATCCTGGGCGAGTTCGACGCACTGCCGGGACTGTCGCAGAAGCCGCTGCCAGAGCGTTCGCCTGTCGTCGCCAACGCGCCAGGGCATGGATGCGGTCACAACCTGCTTGGCTCCGGCGCGGCGCTCGCCGCTGTTGCAGTGAAGGACTACATGGTGGCGAACCATATCAGCGGGACGCTGCGGTACTATGGCACGCCTGCCGAAGAAGGTGGCTCAGGCAAGGTTTACATGGTGCGGGACGGCTTGTTTAAAGATGTCGATGCGGTCCTGCACTGGCATCCCGCCGATCGGAACAGCGTGAACAATGGCGGTATGCTTGCTGTGATCTCTGCCAAATTCACTTTCCACGGCATCGCGGCCCACGCGGCAATGGCACCGGACCGCGGACGATCCGCGCTGGACGCCGTCATGTTGATGGGCAATGGCATTGAGTTCCTCCGCGAACACGTGCCCAGCAACACGCGCATTCACTACATCATTTCCAAGGGAGGCGTCGCTCCCAACATCGTCCCTGATCTTGCGCAGATGGATTTGATGGCGCGCAACCCTTCGAATCTTGCGCTGCAAGACATTTGGGACCGCATCCTCAAAATTTCTCAAGGCGCTGCGCTGATGACCGGTACTACAGGTGAGGTCACGGATGTCGGCAGTGACGCCAACATTATTGGCAATGACGCGTTGGCTGCGGTGGCGCAGAGGAATCTCGAAGAAGCTGGCGGCTATACGATGAACGAGGCGGAAAAGGCGTTCGCGCTGCAATTGCAAAAGACCCTTGGGATAGACAATGTACCCAGTCTCAACCTGACCAACGAGATTGAGCCACTACGTCCGGTCGATCCCAATGCGCCATCAGCCTCCACCGACGTAGGGGATGTAAGTTGGACAGTGCCGACCATCGGTTTTTCCACTGCAACCTTTGTGCCTGGGGTGGCAGCACATACCTGGCAGGCGGCCGCATCGGCCGGTATGAGCATCGGTCAGGACGGCATGGTGGTGGCATCTAAGGCTCTAGCTTTGACAGCGGTCGATCTCTTTTCGAGTCCGGCGCTGGTGCAATCGGCACGGGCCGATTTTGAATACAAGCTGGCCGGCAAGACATACCATCCCTCCATCCCTGCCGGGCAAAAACCACTGATCAATTACCGCCAATAGGCTGTAGATACCGGTGACTGTTTCGCCGCAGTGCCCCTGGAAGCTAGAGCAGCGCAGACGAGCGGGATGTTCACTGTGCACCCAAGATGAGTAGCATCCTCACCACGGGGACAGCTTCAGATACCCGCGTACCACGCATAACTGAAATCCGGCTCGGAATAACCTAGGCCTTTGTTGAGATTCTTGAGCGAGTCAGCGACCCTCAAATGGGTAATGTATTTGACGCTCTTGTACCCCAGCTGCCGGGGTACTCGCAGGCGTAGCGGACCGCCGAAGGGCACGGGAAGGTCGCCGTCGTTCATACCCCACGTCAGAAGTGTCTGTGGATGAAGCGCGTCGGCCATATCGACACTTTCCCACCAGTCTTTATCGATCGAAAAATATCCGACATAGCGAGCCTGCGGCAAGACTCCTACGGCGTTCAAAACCTCAAAAAGGGGTGTACCTATCCACTCTGCGATATAGGACCAGCCCTCTTCGCAAGCTACCTCTGTGATCTGGCTGCGGAAGGGAAAACTTTTCAGATCGGAGATCGAGAGCGATCCGGGTCGCGCAACAAGCCCGTCTACACCGATCCGCCAGTTCTTGAATCCGTTGGCCTGATGGATCTTGAACGCATCGTTCGGAGGGGAGGTTGAGTTGGCAAAGGGGGCCTTCGAAATCATGCTACGAGGGAACTCGCGGGCCAGCGAGTGCCTCGTCAATAGCCTTTGGGCCGCATACGTCAGCGTTTCACCGGGGCCGTAAAGTCCGCCATGATCGGGTGGAATCAATCCATACTGCTGCGCAAGCCGTGCGGCCGCGCTAAGACCAGCCAAGCCCGCTGTGGCTGCAATACCGCCCGTCAAGAGCCTACGACGTGACAATGGTTTCATAGGCGCTCCTGAGATACGGCGTCGCGACCGCTGATCATCGCCCGCATGCGAGTCCTGAAGCCTGAAAGTGCAACCATGGCAACGTGGACCGCAAGGAAAAGCACGAGTGCTCCGGAGACAAAGAAATGTAGAGTGCGCGCAGATTGCCGGCCCCCCAGGACGTTAACGGTCATTGGGATCGCAGAGTCGAAACCTGGAGACATTGCCAACCCCGTCCAGATCACCATCGGAAACAGTCCAAAGATCACGACGAGGTAGGTAACGCGCTGAATTACGTTGTAAGAATAGGAGTCCGCTTCTACGGGACGTGCACGGGGAAGGTACTTCGCAATCACATCCCAAAATGCCCGCAAAGACCGATCGCCCCGGGCCGGCAGCAAGTCTTTGCGGAAATGTCCGGACCACACACTGAAGATCCCGTAAATCGCGCCGGTAAGCACCAACGCCCACGCGGCCTGAAAGTGCAGATAACGGCTCCAGCCATTCTGGTCGGGAAGAACAAAGTGGTAACCGGTCGGGACAGTGCCCCTCGAAGCGGGTATGGGAATCGTAAATATTGGACGAGTCATCACATTTCCGACTTCGCCCCAGTAGAAACGCGGATGCGAGATCACGATTTCACAACCGCTGATCAGGAGGGCCAGGAAGCAGATGACGGTGATCCAGTGCGTTACGCGGACAATCCCCGAGTGCCGAGAAATTTCGGGATTGCGGAGCGACCGAGGGGCTGGCACGGGTGGAGAATAGCACAAATCTGGTTCCCGTAAAGCCGCATTTGTTGCGAAGGCAAACCAGCTTAACACGGTCATGCCGTGAGCACTGCCTGCCCAGTTCTGTCATTCCGACAACAAGACGAATAATCCTCTGTTGCAACCGAGCCTTCAAGCGCAAAAAATCAACGGACTTACCGCAGTCGAAGACCTAACCAAATCGCAAAAGCTGAACGTACCGCTGAGGTGTCGCACGCGTGCATTACGATTCTCCCAGATGAACTACAAGGATCCGAAGATGCCCAGCTTCGTCCGATGGCTACCCCACATGACGATAAATGTCCTAGTGATACTGGCGTTTACGATGCTCGGCGGCACGTGCGCTACCGGTGAGGTTGAGGGGGCGGCGGACCCGCGTGTGGTGATCGATACCGGCGAACTAGAGGGAACGCATTTCGGCGCGAACCCTGAGGAAGTCGCGTTTCTCGGTATCCCCTATGCGGCTCCTCCAACCGGGAAATGGCGCTGGCGGCCTCCGCAGGCTGCTCCGTCTTGGCAGGGGGTGCGGAAGGCCGCGGCGTTTGGTCCGGCCTGTCCACAGTTAGCCAGCAGTTGGTTACCGGAGATGTTGGGACGCAGGCAGATGGTTACTGGCGAGGCGTGCCTCTATCTGAATGTGTGGACAACACAACTGCATTCGACCGCGAAGGCTCCAGTGATGGTTTGGATTCATGGCGGTGGAAACATCGAGGGTTCTCAGGAATGGCCGCCACTCGGTCCGACGCTGGCAAAACATGGGGTCGTCGTCGTGACGATCAATTATCGGCTCGGCGTCTTCGGATTTTTGTCACACCCAGCTCTAAGCACCGAGTCTGCCCAGCATTCTTCTGGAAATTACGGGCTCCTGGATCAGATTGAGGCGCTCAAGTGGGTGCAGAGAAATATTGAGAAGTTTGGCGGAGACCCCAGGAATGTGACGGCGTTCGGCGCCTCTTCTGGGTCTCTCGATATTTGTGACTTGATGGCTTCGCCACTCTCGACGGGTCTCTTTCAGAAAGCGATCCTTCAGAGTGGCTTTTGCGTTGACTCGATGTCCGCTACGCTTTCCGAGGCTGAGAAACGCGGAAATACATTTGTCCAGTCACTTGGAGTCTTAGACGATGCTCATACCCTCGAGAAACTTCGAGCCCTCCCAGCTGAACAAGTCCTTCAGAGTGCGGCGAATGATGGCGCGATGGACTTCGACCCAGTGGTCGATGGATGGATCCTGCCCGCTCAACCATCTCGCACCTTCGCGCAGGGCAAGCAAGCCCGGATGCCTGTGATTGTCGGTAGTAACTCCGATGAAGTATCGATCTTTGCTAGCCCAATTGTTGGGGGGACGTCGTACCGCCCAAAGACTGTGTCTGAATATCGGGATTGGCTGCGACACACCTTCCATGAACTAGCGCAGGAGGCCTTTCAGCTTTATCCAGCAGACAGCGACCGCGATGTGCCCAAGGCCTTTCTCGACCTGGATTCGGACTTTCAATTTGGATTTGGCGCTTGGCTCCTGGCGCGAGAGACGCAGGCCATCGGGGAAAATGCATTCCTTTACAACTTAACGTATGCGGGGAAAGGTGAATTCGCTGCTCTCGGTGCGTTTCACAGTGAAGAAAGCATCTTGCTAAGCAAAAGGTATTGGACCAGTTGGGTGAGTAGCCCTAACGATGGAAAGCTGTCCAACATCATCATCAATTACTGGACGCAGTTCGCTGGGAGTTCTCACCCTACAGGTCCAGATGCGCCGCCGTGGCCTCCTTATGATCCAAGGAGAGACTTATGTCAGGAGTTGGGTAGTCACGTCGGTCAAATACAAACGCCTCGGTCTCGCAGGTTCAATATCTTTCAAAAGGTATTGAACCAGGCCCCATGAGAAAGGCCTCCCTTCCTACAACCCTTGACCTCGTTGCCCGTAAAATATGTGACCGTAAATTCGATTGTTCCCTGGATGATAATGCGGAAAATAGACATCGTCGCGGCCGCTTCGTGTAGGGGAGTGCGCCTTGGCTCGATGAATCTCATTTTTTGGCGTTTTCGGATCTACGCGTGTGGCCAGACTGTACGCGTCATTTTCTCTGGATGTGTAGACATCGTGGCCGGCTCTAACCATTTCAAACGCGCGCTCACTTGAAATTTGCAGCCCAACTTCGATTCCGCCCACAAGGTGCAATGGCTGGCCAGCGCGAGCGACGTTCCTTTCTCGCTTAAATTCGTAGAAATAGCCATCACGGACATTCACAAGAACCTCCATAGCCGACGCGCAACAAGCACGATGAAAATTACCTCATCACAGCTTCAGGCCAGCCTGTAGGGACGCAAACGGCAGTGACGCTTTCAAAATGCGGACCGGCGAGGAAAGCTTCCCGTGCGCAATGGATCGTCTCGACGTTATTTGAGAGCGTCTTCCGGTGAATCTCTGGAGAATGAGCGTCTTCGATCGATCTACTACGGCAAATTGCCCGAGGGTCCCTGCGCATCCATACGATCTTTGGTCATTTTGAGACCTTGCTGGGCCTTCTCGTGCGCGCCGGGGCAATTGAGAACCAACCGATAAGCGGCTTCGGCTTCCGACAAGTTTCCATCATGCAAATCTCTCTCGGCTCTTTGCATGTTCCAATCAATTTGCGCTTGGCTTAGCTCACAAGACCCATTCTGTGCTCCCGAGTTGGTCGGCCTTCCTTTTGTAGGCGTTAACGCTGTTTCACTTGCAGACGCTGAACTAAGAATCTGAGGCGCTTGATCAGGTTTCACGCGGGGCTTCGGTTTCGACGGATGCGGCGGTTCTGGAATCGGCTCTTTTCGAATCGTCTCAACTGGAGCAGAGCTCGCCTTTGGCAGAGATGGCTTCTGGTGGAAGATCGAATAGCCAAGGACCATCGCACCGACTAAGACAGCGGCAGCTATCCAAGCGAATTTGCCCTTTCCTCCATTATGCCCTTCCTCTTGATCCAAGGCTTTTCGCGAGTAGATCTCGTCGCCGGTATTGTGTGATTCGCGTAACGCTGGAATCGGGGCAGGCGTTTGAAAGGTGATTCTGGGATACTCGGTTGTTTTCTCCAGTTCTTCGGGGAGGCTCGCTGTAGCCAAGACGGGGTGAGCGGGGATTTCTGTTCCAATAGCTGCAACTTCCCTTTTCTCTCCCTGCCATTTTGCTTCTCTATAAGGGCCCTCTGCCTCTTCGCTGATCGAGATTCCTGGCAGATTGCGCAGAGACTCGGCAATTCTGCCCGTTATGAGAATTCTGTCTGTCTCAGTCGTTTCAGTGTCTAAAGCCGCGGCTTCGAAATCAGGCGGTATTTTTTCGACGTCGATCAGGATGGTCGTTCGTATTGTCTTGAATCGTTCGTTCTCGGCAAGTCCCTGAAGCGCCCAAATGATTCGACGAGCGCAAATAAATGCACCGTGGACGCCGGGAAGAGTCGCTGACAAAATACCTTTGCTGGCGGGCACAGGATGGCCCCCGCACGCTTTGATCACGTCGAGGATCAGGAAAACTTCCGTCGATTTCGTTTTCCAAGTTCGGTCAGTAGCCGAGCCCTCCCGCTGTGGCGCACTGATCAGAATATTCACGAAGACAGCGGTCGCAGGGTCGAAGGGGTAACTAATTGTCGGACCGGAAACAAGCATGGGTTCGGGCACGGGGTACTTTCTCCATCTTAGGCCAATCCTAGATGCTGGATTTCGCGCGTCGATCGTGAAACGCAACATTCTTGCGCCTCACTTAATGAGGGTGGTAGTTTAACAGCCAAGTGATGCGAGGTAAAATCGTATCGTCCATCTACACTTTTTCCCTACAAATTGGGCCGGGCCCCGGTCAATTCCCGGGAATACCCCTAAACAACTGGTACGGGCAGGAAGCCCGAATATTCGGTTTTCGCTAGATCAAGGAGCCGTCATGAAGTCGCTCGCGGGTGGAAAGCTCGATACTTCATTGCGTCGAAAGCTTGCTTTGGTAACCGGGCTCCTAACCTTTAGTTTCATCTGGCAAGGTGCCTCTGCCGCCGCAAAAGATCCCTCTCTTACAGCCATCGAACTGTATAGTTCCAGTTCCGGTCCAGCTTTTGTCCAACTCGGTGATGTACTTATCAACGGCAAAGCAGAACTTCGAGGGTGTACTGCTGCTTCCTCAGGAACGATCGATAAATCCACGTATGGCAAGCTGCCAAGGATATCAATTACGGCCGGAGGAATTCTCGAACGAGATGACGAAGGGGCGCTTCGTTATTCCGACCCCAATGGATCGCCCACCTGCGTGGTACCGGACAACGTTAAATTCGGTCACGTAGCCTCTATGTCTATATCGGCCATGGGAGACTCGGCCGAGTTGACTGGGAGACCGATCGGCCTCGGAAGCGCTGGAGCTACCCCTGCACAACCTCTGAATAAAGGTGTGAAGCTGGTTTTCATCAGCACCCCTAGCCTCGAAACTGCTGAATTCCTTTTGGCACAGCGGATCGGAGCCATTCAAAATTGGCAAAACTTTCTCGCCGGCTATCCAGAATCGGCGCACACAGGGGAAGCAAAACGTGCCCTCGCTGTCCTCTACCTCGCGTCCGGCGAAACGGAGCTTGCAGCCTACGTGAAGACCGCCGATGCAGGTTCACCCTCCTATTCGAGCTTAAAAGATGCGAAAGCTATGGCGGATTCGGCCGTTACGATTGCGCCTGACTTGTCCCCCTCGACAAAGTTCGCCCTTGCGGTCCAGGACCACCTCAAATCTCTCGCCGGAAAGGGACAGACCGAATACGACGCGTATGTGAAAGCCCTGGCCGACGCGCAGGCAGGGTATCTCCACCTGAAGAACGCTCAAAAAATTGCTGATGCGATCATTGGAATTGATCCGAAGTTTGCACCTGGGAAAAAGCTCCAGGATGAGGTATCACAAGCGCGCAATAACTATGAAGCGGTAATTCGTACAGCAAACTCCGCTGCTCAAGCAAAGCAGTGGGAGCAAGCCCTCTCCGCCCTTCAGCCGTATAGGCAATCTTTAAATGAAGATCCACGCGTAGGTAAGATCATTGACGACGCATACGCCGCTTTTTACGAACAGGCGAAGCAGGCAGATGAGGCCAAGGACTGGCCGACTTCGATTGCTGCCTATCAAACAGCTTTGAACACGAAGGAATCTGCCGAAGCTGCTGCCGGTCTCAAGGCAGCCCAGGAGCAACTCCTGGTCACTCGAACCAAGGCAGCGGCCCAGTCGGCTCTAGATAAGAGCAAAACCTATGAGTCGCAACACGAGCTCATTCCAGCCTATGAAGTTCTCGCAAGCCTCCCCAAGAATCAGCAATCTCTTGTCGAAGAGGATATGGCGAGACTTGAGCCTGCATATGTATCGGCGGTTTCACAAAAGGCAGCATCGCTCGCCAAGCTTTACCCCAGCATAGGCGGCATCGGAGATGAACGCGCAGTCGAAACCGCCTACAACTATCTGAAGCAAGCCGACGATCTGAGCGAAGACGACGTAGCCAGGCGCTCATTCCATAGCAGGCTACAAAGCTTGGGAGACGAGCTTAGTGTTTGGTTTCTCGATCGCGCCAAGCATTGCCTTCAAAAGCCCCTCGGTTCTGAAACGGAACTAGGATGGACCTATCTGAAGGAGGCAGAATCTTACAAGGCCGTCAACCTTGAGGAGGTCCGCGATCAATTGAAATCTGCCGCTATCGCTCACGACATGCACTCGAAGGTTTCCGTCCGAGTTCAATTCCGTGACCAGACGTCTCAGAGACAAAGCGAAGGTTTTGCAAACCAGATGGAGAACGCGATAGCCGCGGGGCTTGATAAGTCAGATATAGCTGTCAAGGTCATCCGGTCGGGCGAAGCGACACACTCCGATGTTGAGCCCGACTTCCTCATTGCCGGCGATGTGCTCGAACACAATATTTCCGCGCCTCCCACTGAGGAATCGGTGGAGTCGAAGTATGTTGCCGGCGTCCATGACCAGATCAATGAAGAATGGAACAAAGTCAACCAGCAGTATCAAGCGGCACAAGAAGAATTACATTCAGCAGAGGCAGCTCTTCAGGGTGCCGAAGCTAAGGGCAACAAAAAACAGATTCAAGATACTGCCAAGCAGGCAGCGCAGGCGCGGAAGAGCGTCGATGATCTGCGCTCGAAGCTCGATTCGACTCCAAAATCAACGACCACAGACATTATCCATCCCTACCGCTATCGCAAGACAATCTACAACGTGCTTAACCACATCGTTTTGCAGTTCCGCATCGATGATTCCCTAAGCGGACAGAAGGGAGATCCGGAACAGATTTCGAAGGAAGAGAAGCAACAGTTCGTTGTTCTCAATGATGTGAGTCCGAGCGATATCAATGCCGTTCACGCACAGGGAACGATTCCCGACAAAGCTGAACTTCAGGAAGAGTTGGAGAACGTAGCTCGTGAAGAGCTTATCCGGCGACTGCAACAGAGAGTGAACGCTCTGCCGCGAAAACTGTATGACGATGCCACCAAGAGAGAGCAAGACGGTTATCTTGAAGACGCGGGAGAGGCCTACCTGCGATACCTCAATGTAGCGCCCGCGGAGCAGGTGCCTGAACGAGAACATGCAGAAAAATTCCTCCATGACAAATTCAATTTCCTGATACTTCCAACCACAGTTACTGAGCCGCAAAGGTCTATTCCGCCGCTCGTGCAAGGGATGGCGACATCACCAAAGTAAAGCAACATGGATGACCTCAGAGAGAGGCTGGTTCGAAAGTGAATTCCCCGAAGCACGGAATGGCAGGCGACATTAAACGTATCGGAAAATATGACGTCGTGGAGGTTCTTGGCCGCGGCGGAATGGGTGTCGTTTATCGGGGGGTGGACAAACTTCTGGGCCGAGAAGTGGCCATCAAAACTCTCACCGAAGGTGTGGCCGATGATCCCGAGATGCTAGCTCGGTTCTACGAAGAAGGACGCAAAACTGCACGGTTGAAACACCCAAACATCGTCACTGTTTACGATCTGGGAGAGGAGAATAAACTTCCTTACATCGTAATGGAGCGCGTCGAGGGCGATCCGCTAGATAGGATCATCAACTCCGATGAAAGCATCCCGATGCTGGATCGACTACGGATCATAGAAGAAGTCTGTGAAGCTCTGGGCTACGCGCACAGAAACAACGTGATTCACCGTGACGTTAAGCCAGCTAACGTCTTCGTGCAGCCCGACGGAAGAGCGAAACTCCTCGACTTCGGCATTGCTCGTCTGGAACGGCGGAGCCAGGAGCTCACTCTTACTCGTGCCGGGCATATTATCGGCACCATTCCTTACATGGCGCCGGAACGGTTACGCGACCATTCCATCGATAGTCGATCCGACATATTCTCCGCAGGTGTCCTGCTCTTCCAACTGATTTCTCGTCAGCTTCCCTTCACCGGCGAAGACTTCGTCCTCATGCAGAAGATCATCAACGAGCCCCATCCTCAACTAAGTTCTCTGTGCTCTGTATGCCCAGCGGGTCTCGATGCTATCGTCGATCGCGCACTGGCCAAGTCCGCGGACGATCGGTACCAGACTGCCGAGGAGATGGCCTCAGACTTGAGCAATGTGATTGCTGAGCTAAAAGAAGAACAGGTTCGCGACATGCTGCCAGAGGCTCGCCGACTGGTAGAAGCGAGGGAGTGGCTAAAAGCGCGGACAGTTCTCCAACAACTCTTGAAGATTCAAAGCAGGAACACAGAAGCGCGCAGCCTATTATCCGAAATTCACCTCCGAATGGTGCAACAGCAGCGAGAAGTCAGGATCGAACAATTCCGGCAACAGGCTGAGGACGCCCTCAGCAGGCGAGAATTCGAAAGGTGTCTTTCCGTCCTGAATGATGGTCTCTCGGCTGATCCGTCCAGCGATGCATTGCTACAGCTGAGAGCACGAGTGCAGAATGAGCTGGCCAAGCGCAAGCAAATTGAAGAATTTCTGACTCAAGCCGAGGTAGCTCGCCGACGAGGCGATTATAAGGCTGCCATCGTGTCTGCTCAGGAAGCCTTAAAGGTCGACAACACTGATTCCAAGCTAATCGTCCTTTGTAAATCCCTTGCCCTTCAGGCGGAAAAAGCTGAGAAGAAAGTCAAGGCTAAGGAGCTTGTCGATGCGGCACGCAAGCATCTGAGCGTCCAGAATTATGTGCAGGCGCTCGAGTTATTGCATGCCGCCGAGAGCCTCGATCCCTCTGATCCCGATGCGCAGCTTCTTTTCAACGACGCTACAGCGGGATTTGAACGCATGCGTCGAAAGGAACTCGCCGCACGATTGGAAGAGCAACTTTCTACGGCATCTAACCTGGATCAACTTAGAGAAGCTGCCAAGTCTATACAGGAGTCCATCTCGTCCTCTCCAGACGACTCCGGTCTCTACCGGCTAAGTGCCCTTGTTGACCGGCGGATTAAGGATCAGGAGAGCCTCCAACTTGTCGAAAACGCAATTCAGGCTTGCCGCGATCTCCGCGCGCGCGAAGCGCTTGAAGTGGTTCGAACTGCTCGGCAGCGCCTTCCCAGTGACGAACGACTGCTCACTTTGGAGCGGCGGCTAGTTGAACGGCTTCAACAGCAGGCCGTTGACGAACGCCGTATCGACTATCTCTCCCGAGCGCGTGAGGCGTTGAGAAACTCTGATTTTGCGAACGCGATCAGCATTCTTAAGGAGTGTCAAGCCAATCACATTTCCAATGACGAAGTATCAGCTCTGCTCGAGTTCGCAAAGAAAGAAGAGCAGGACAAGGTTTATCAGGATGCCCTCAAAGCCAAGCTCGATCGGGCTCAGACATGCATCGACAACGATCAGTTGGAGACAGCGATCAAGTTCCTATCCGCCGAACTGAAACAAGCTGGAGACCCGGCTCTAAGAGTTTTGCTCGAAGATGCGACTGCTGCGCGCAAGGCTATGCGAGATCAAATCTTGGCGGCACTCGCGGTGGCCAATAAGTTGGTCAATGAATCATCACCGCGAGATGCCATCCAATATTTGCGGAGTCAGCGCGACCCAATCTCTAAACATGTGGACGTGAAAGCAGCAATCGCTGTACTTGAGAACCAACTGAACTCTGAGTCCTTCCTGACCATCGGCAAAGCTTACGCACTGATGGAATCTGACCTTCGCACTGCCGACGCCTTATTCAAGTCTGTGGAAAGCGGTGCTGCTGACATGGTCGAGACAAAGACATTTTCTCAAGCCTTCAGAACGCGGCAGGGAGAAGTTGCGGACCGCGTCATTGCGGAGACGATCGTCCATTGTACGAATGTAACAAACGCCCGCGAGAGAGTAGACGCAGAGGCGTTGGCACAACATGTGTCGGTTGTCTGGGATTGGGCCAGTTCTGAGAGTCAGGCCGCGTGGCTGAGCGTCCAAAACCGGAAGGGTCTCAAGGGGGTATTCAAGAAGTTTCGTTCTTAGAGTCAAGCAAGAGCAACAGTTAAAGCCCGGGTTTCCGTGCTTCAAAACATAATGCCCCGAGATCAAGAAATGGCGGCAACTGCCTGATCAACGGTCAGCTTAGCGCGCATCATTTCGGCAAGCAATGCAGTTTTGGTCTCTCGTCCACAACTCAAGACTGCTTTGACAATCCTGTTCTCGCCCGAGCGCTCTAAGTAGAAAACGATAAATTCCATCGCGCATAGATCACCTTCGATGTGCACTTCATCCCAACTGCTTGCAGCACCAAGATAGTCCACACGCTCTCCATAATGGTAGGTCCAGAAAAACGGCACTCCCTCAAACTGAACGTCGTGACCCAGCATCCCTAGCGCCGCTATTTGGCTATTTGACCATGCTGTTGGGCAACTCGCCAGTGTTCGATGCGACGTTCGCTCATGCTTGCGATGTCACCTGCGACCCAGACACCTTCAGTTGCCCTCAATGAAGCGTTAACTCGGATCCCGCCATCTTCTGCGACTGCCAGATCGTGCTCAAATTCCAGCGAAGGTGTTACTCCGAGACCAAGGATTACTAAACCCGCTTGCAAAAACCCTGTCTTATCCCCTCTGTGCCAACATGAGTGAGACAAGTAGACCTTCAACAATTACTGTAGGGCGGGGAAAGAAATCTCACT
>CZKL01000165.1_pt1 | contig 16875 bp, 17 predicted proteins | sample 1122441 | NCBI WGS metagenome assembly CZKL01 (sample SAMEA3539301, study PRJEB10725) | soil metagenome | biome: tundra; feature: field; material: soil | place: USA | collected 2010-05 | depth 0.15 m
ATCGAACATAAACCAGAACCTGCTACCCGCGCCGTAGGCACCGTCACAAATCTATGCCCGACACACACCTAGCTGCGGCGGAAGATCTCGGCGGCCAGTTTGCGAAATTCGAACTGTTGGTATTCGCGGATCACTTCGGGCGAAAAAATGCCAATGATCACGGTAAGCGCGATGCCCGGGACGAGGAGAGGTACGACTACCTCTCGCGGTTCGCCCACGAAGATGAAGTAAAGAGCGAATAGAAGGCAGGCCGCTCCGAGGCTGGCCAGCAGCATGTAACCGCCGGTGATCAGGCCTCTCGCGTTGCCGCGAGGCGCGAGAATGGTGGCCGCGAGCGCGAGAGTGGAGCCGATTATCGGCACTCCGATCGCAATTGCGAGGCGGTGATGTTCAAGTTCGCGAATTCCGTCCATCAGGTTAACCATCGACGTTTCTCCCTTGGTTTTCGATCGCGCTTCGATAAAGGGTCCGAATACTCTTGGCGACGGCTGGTTTGAGTTCGCCGCGTTCGACCAAGCCAGCCAGGAGTTCGGTCATCTGATCGGCAGGATTGCCCTTGAGGGCGTGCCGCAAGTTGGCGATGACACGGTCGAGACTGGCACGAATTGTGGGGTAGCTCACCCCGTACAGCTGCGCCATTTCCTTCATAGATCCCGAAGACAGTACGAACTGCACGATGAAATCCAGATCGTCTTCTGGCAGCAGCAGGAGCGGGTGTTCGCGGTTGATAAAAGATCCCTTTCGCGCTCCAGTAGAGCTGCTTCACGAAGGACAATAGCATGTGAAATGAATAAAATTCAAGTAGAGTTTAACTTTATTCAAATACTGATGCGAATGCCGTCTCAAATTGTGGTCAGCCATGCTGAAGCGCAAGCATCCGAGCCGCACATCTTCGCCTCCTACACAGAACGGACGAGCAGTCTTTAGTTCATTCATAGTGGGGACCTTTTCATGAGGGTTTTGATGGTCGGGGCCACGGGAAAGTTCGCGGGCCACGTATTGCCGGCTCTGTTGAGTCGCGGGGTCAAAGTAAGAGCGCTGGTAAGAAACAAGGAAAGTGAGCGGGAGGCCCGGGAGCGCGGCGCCGACGAAACAGCGATTGGCGATCTGTCAGATCCGCGCGGTTTGATCTCAGCGGCTGTCGGCTCGGACGGAGTCTTCCATATCGGTCCGGCTTTCTCTCCCAACGAAGCGCAAATGGGCGTAACGATGGTGGATGCCGCGAAAGCAGCGGGCGTCCGCAAATTCGTGTTTTCAAGCGTGATTCACCCTTCCATTTCCACGCTGACGAACCATGCAGCGAAGCGGCCAGTTGAGGAAGCGCTGTACCAGTCGGGCATGACGTTTACGGTCCTGCAACCGGCAATGTTCATGCAGAACATCGAAGGCGCGTGGAACGAGATTCTGCGAAGGGGGCGGTTCGCCCTGCCCTACTCTCGGCGCGTGAAGGCGTGCTACGTGGACTATCGCGACGTGGCCGAAGCGGCTGCGATGGCGTTGACAGGCGACAAGCTGGACTATGGCACATTTGAGTTGAGCGCACCCGGCATGTTCAACCGCGTGGATGTCGCGGCCCTCATGAGCGAGGCCCTGGGGCGGAAGATTGAAGCCGGCGAGGTGTCATTCGACGAATGGGCCGATACGGCCAGGATTCCGCTGGGGCCGGTGCGTTCGGGGCTGAAGCGGATGTATGCCGACTACGATCAGTACGGATTCCACGGCGGCAATGCGCTGGTACTTCGCAAGGTGCTGGGACGCGAGCCGCGAACGCTGCGACAGTTTTTCCAGGAGGTGGCAGCGCGGGAGCAGAAGGCTGCGTAACAGAAGATCAGTGGTCGGGACTCAGTGGTCAGTCGTCCCTGGTCGATGTTAAGTCGAATTGTGTTACCGAAGCGACTCGTTGCGCATCTTTAAAGGCATGAGCATGGAAAAAGCAACATTTGGAGCGGGCTGTTTCTGGGGTGTCGAAGCGGCCTTCGCGGCGATTCCTGGGGTGACGGCGACGGCCGCAGGCTATGAGGGCGGCTCGCTGCAGAGCCCCACGTACAAAGACGTTTGCACCGACCAGACGGCGCACGCCGAAGTCGTGGAAGTGGACTTCGATCCCGCGCAGGTCAAGTTTGAGCAATTGCTCGACGCGTTTTTCTCGCTGCATGACCCGACCACGCTGAACCGGCAGGGTCCGGATTGGGGCACGCAGTACCGGTCGGCAATCTTCTACCATTCCCCGGAACAGGAAGCCCAGGCCAAGGCCAAGATCGAGCAGCTTACGGCGGACGGCAAGTTTACGCCCAAACGAATCGTGACCAAGGTCGAGCCGGCCCAGACCTTCTGGAGAGCAGAAGAGTATCACCAGCGCTACCTGGAAAAGCGCGGACTGGCGAGCTGCCACATCTAACACAGTTCAGGGATTAGAGATCAGGGCTTCAGTGTCCACTGGTCAGTGGTCACGAGGGCTCCACTATCAGGATTGGTAATGATCCTCGGTTTTTGTCGGCCTGATGTGTCAATTGGCTTTCCACCGTTTCTCGGCTCCCGATTACGGTCAACCTTTCCGGTTTGCCACACCTCCCGACCTCGTCATTGCTCACGGATCACTAATCGCAAAGACTGACAACTGGTCCCTGATCTCTGCTCCGTACCCTCATCCCTTACACTGACTATCGGTATGCCGCACGCTTTGGCCCAGGCCGTGGAGCTGGTGACCACGGCGCTGACCGTGGCAGGGATGGGCTATTTCCTGGCTTCGATCGTGGCAGCCCGCGTCTTCCTCATCCAACGACGCGGTCGCTTGGCGTCGTTCACTCCGTCGGTCACCATTCTGAAATCTCTCAAGGGTCTGGACCCGGGCATGCTCGATGCCTTTCGCAGCCATTGCCGCCAGAACTATGAGGGAGATTACGAGCTGCTTTTCGGGGTGGCTTCTTTGGACAACGCGGCGGCGTCGGCAGTGCAGCAACTCCAGAACGAGTTTCCAGAGAAGGCGATCCGGATGATTGTGTGTCCGGAGCGGCTGGGAACCAATGGCAAGGTCAGCACGCTGGCGCAAATGATGCCGCACGCGCGGTTTGAAATCCTGCTGATCAATGATTCAGACATCACGGTTTCGCCGCGTTACCTGGAACTAGTGATGGGGCAGTTTGCACGTGATCCGGGTCAGAAGAAGGTCGGGCTTGTCACCGCGCTGTATCGGGGACGGGCGCATGGAACGATGCCCTCAAAGTTTGAGGCGCTGGGCATTGCCGCCGACTTTCAGCCCAGTGTGCTGCTGGCGAAGCTGCTGGAGGGCGGGCTGAAGTACGGTCTGGGTTCGACGCTGGCGGTCCGCCGCGAGGCGTTGGATCAGATTGGCGGGCTGGCACCACTGGTGGATTACCTGGCCGACGATTATGAACTGGGCGCACGAGTGTTTCGAGCCGGTTATCACGTAGCCTTGAGCGCTGCCGTGGTGGAAACCAGCATCCCGGCCTACGACTGGCGTGGCTTTTTCGATCACCAGTTGCGGTGGTTGCGGACAGTTCGCGACGCACGGCCGTGGGGTTACGCCGGACTGATTTTCACGCATGGATTGACGTGGGCCCTGTTGAACATGGTGACCAGCGGGTTGAGTCCGGTGAGCTTGTGGCTGCTGGCTTTGAGCTTCTTTTTGCGGCTGACAGTGGCGATGACGGTAGGCGCGGAAGTGCTCAGCGATCACCAGGTGCTGGTCAACGCATGGCTCTTGCCGCTACGCGATGTTGTCGCAATGGGGCTGTGGGTGGCAGGATTTGCCGGAAACACGGTGGTCTGGCGCGGGGAGCGGTTCATCGTACGAGCGGGCAAGCTGACCAAAGTGGCGATATCGAGCCAATAGGGATCGGATGTAGCCGCAGCCTCGGAGTTTGGTCTCTGAAGTTCATTTCAAAGGCAGAGATTTTGAAACGCAGATCCTTCGCCTCACTTCGTTCGCTCGGGAAGTCGCCTCGTGATTTCACATCATTCTTGATGCGTACTCCAAGATAGGCTGCCGCGTGGGGCGACATCTCGCTGAGTGTAGACCGCATCCTAGTCGCGAGTATCACTTCGGTCGCGAGTTCGAAGTCCGAAATGATGGAGGGATCCCTAAAATGATGCGGATAGTTTGCTATCTCGGTGGAATCGCTGCTGCTCTGGCTGCCTATGTTGCTTTACAGAATCAAAGAAGGGCCATGCGACGCGTTCCGGTGAAGGAAGCCGCAGCGATGTTGCAAAACGCATGGGCCGATCACCATACCCGGGCTTAAACTCCCACTCATCTGAATTGATGTTGCGCGGCTGCCCTGGCGGGCGCTTCGCGTCGTAACGGCCGCGCACATATTGGCATCGGCGACGGCGAAAGTGCTATGGTGGGTGCCAAATGCCCTTCCTGACCACATCGGAAGCGGGTGTGCCCATCCAGGGTCCGACCGCCACACTGATTTATGACGACTGGTATCCGGCCTTGCGCACAGACAAGTTGCGTTCAGGCAAGCTGGTCACGGCAATGCTGCTGGATATCCCTCTGGTGCTGGGAAGGCGCAGCGACGGACGCGTGTTTGCGCTGCGCGATAGTTGTCCGCATCGCGGCATTCCCCTCAGCGTGGGATGGTTCGACGGACAGCACGTGACATGTCGCTACCACGGTTGGGAGTTTGAGCCGTGCAGTGGGCAATGTGCGACGATTCCATCGCTGTCCAGCCACGATCGCCTCGACGCTACACGCATTTTCGCCACGGCGTATCCATGCGAAGAGCGCGACGGGCACGCGTGGGTCTATGTGCCGCGTCCGGGCAGCGGACGTAAAGCCGTCGCTGCAGGGCGCGGTGGTGATGAGCTGAGGGCAGTGCCGGAGTTGGCGAAGTTCGGGCCGCGATATCGCACAGCTCATCTGGCCGCAGACCTCCCTTGCAATGTGGACCACGGCATTATCGGCCTGATGGACCCTGCGCATGGTCCCTTTGTGCACCAGGCGTGGTGGTGGCGATCGCGCGCCAGTATTCGTGAAAAGACGAAGCGATTCGAGCCAATTGCCGAGGGATTTCGTATGAGCGCCCATGCGCCCAGCGGAAACTCGGCGCCCTACAAGTTGCTGGGCGTATACGGACAGCCGGTGGAAACGACCATCGATTTTGTGCTGCCCAATCGTCGGACAGAGACCATTCGCTGTGGCGACAAGTGGTTTTCAAGTTTGACCACGGTCACGCCGGTGACGGGTTCCACCTGCCGCATCGACGTGGTGGCGGCTTGGAATGTCTTCTACAACGTACCGTTTGTGACCCCGATCGCGAAGTTCTTTGGCGCGAAGTTTGTGCGGCAGGACCAGGTCACGATGATTCAGCAGGCAGAGGGACTAAAGCATAATCCCAGCCTGATGTTGATTGACGATGCCGACAAGCCCGCGAAGTGGTACTTCGCATTGAAGCAGGTGCGGTTGGAAGCGATGTCCAATTCCCAGGTCTCAGACGCAAGGCCTGGAGCTGCCAGGCACCCGATGGATGGGCCGGTGGATTTGCACTGGCGGAGTTAAGCGGGGCGATTCCATGCGGGTAGATCCACCATGATTCTTGCTCAATTTTGAATCTTAGATAGCTCTTGCATTTGAAATCGGGGTTATGCGATAACTACGTTATGCGTAGTACGCGAAACGTAGTAAAGAATGACGAAGACACAGAATTGGGTCACTACTCTGACCCTCCCTTGCTGGTGCTGACCAGCCTGGCCAGCGGTCCGAAGCATGGGCACGCGATGATTGAAGACATTGCGAGCCTGTGTGGAACGCGACTGGGCCCGGGAACCTTGTACGGTGCGATCGGGCGGCTGGAGCAACAGGGCTGGATCGAGCCGCTACCGGCCGAAGAACGTCGACAACCCTATCGCATTACGCCAAATGGACAGAGCGCCTTGCGCGCCAAGCTCGCCACACTGCAGCGGTTCACAAAAGCAGGCATGAAAAGGATTGAGGCGTGATGAATCCTGTGCTGATCTGGTTGCTGATCCGGCTCTATCCGCGAAAGTGGAGAGCGCGATACGGCGAAGAGTTCGAAGCGCTGCTGGAGGATAGTCCAAGCAGCCTTCGAGCATCGGCAAACGTGGCCTGCTCAGCGATTCGTGAGCACATCGTTCCAACACAAGGAGGCAACATGAACCAGGACTCCCGCGCATTTGGCGCGATCATCAGAAATCCAAGCGCCTTGATTCCCATGGCCATGTCGCTGACGGCGCTGGCCGTCGTGCTTGGTCATATCGCCATGTTCGGCGTGGTTCGCGAGGCAGATGAAGGAGCTGTCGCGCACATCTGGCAACTGCTGATGGGATTGCAGCTGCCGGTGTTGGCGTTCTTTGCGATCAAGTGGCTGCCGCGCGCGCCGCGACCGTCGCTGATCGTTCTTGGATTACAGGCCGGAGCAGCGCTGGCTTCGATGGCGCCGGTCTTCATTTGGAATTTGTAGTTGCGATGAAGCGTCAGGCCGGCGCAAGCTCGGGTGCGGTCAGCAGGGTGGTGGACTGTTCTCCGGCAGCTAGACGCGTGAGTGTGAGCACCGTGATGTCGTCATCCTGCCCGAAGGCCACGGCCTCCTCTGATGCTTCGGAGGCGTTGGGACGATTGCCAAACAGGATGTTGAGCCGCTCGAATCCATAGAGTTCGCCGGCGGGATTGCGCGCTTCAAGCAGTCCATCGGTGTAGAGGGAAAAATGATCGCCCTCGCTGAGGCGCAGTTCGACTTCCTGGTAGCTGGCGGTGGGAACGAGGCCGAGCGGCAGAGCGCCGGGCAGATCGATCTCGCGTTTATTCAGAAACGGTGCGGGATGGCCGGCACTGGAGAGAACGCAGGTTCCATCAGGATTGAGGATGAGAGCGATGCAGGTGGCGAATCCGCCCTGCATTCGGCCATGAAGGCGCTGGTTGATCTCTGCCAGAATGCGGGCAGGCTGCAGGGCAAAGGTCGCACAGGTGCGCACGGCTCCCACGATCAGAGAAACGGTCATGGCAGCGCGGGAGGCCCTTGCCGCTGACGTCGCCGAGGACGATGAGCGTCGAGCCCTGCAAAGAGCCTTCCAGAGGAATGATCTGGAAGAAGTCCCCTCCCACTTCGAGGGCTGGTTTATAAGCGCTGGTCAGCGTGAAGCCGGGACTTGACGGCAGAGTTTCGGGAATGAGAATTTGCTGGAGTTCGCGGGCGTTCTGGAACTCCTGTTCAAGTGCGATCTGGCGGCGCCGGCTCTCCAGCGAGTAGCGCACCACCGCGTACACAATGGAGAGAAACAGCACCGTTCGCAAAACCGTCTGGATCTGGATGACACTGCCGAACAGCGTGAACATTGGGGCGTTCATTTTCGCAGGCAGGGTCCAATGGGTAAAGCGGACGCCTTGTGCGGCGATGTTGGACACGGAGTAGAAAATCGCGTTCACCGTGGCAACAATCGCGACCAGCCATCGCGCGGGATCAAGCTTGTGCTTACGGACAATCGCGTAAACGACGAGATAAGCGGGGATGGCTTCTCCGGGGAGCATGAAGAAGGTGAGGAAGGCATCGCTGAGCTGAAAAGCCATGTCACTCAGCGGCGAAGGATAGAGGAAGAACAACGCTCCATCGACCGTGCCTGCAACCACGCTGATGATGGCGACCCAGCGGATGAAGCGGGTGAGCTTGGCGAAGTCATGGAGTTGCAGCAGCCAGAGCAGGACGAACCACTGCGAGATCTCGCGAATCTGGATGCTGGTCTGGATAAGAAACGTCAGCCAGAGATTCGAAATTGGCAGCCGAAGGCCGTTGAGGAACAACTCCAATACCGGCATGAAGGTATAGACCGCCATCCAGAACAAGAGGCGCTGCCGGCGGTTGCGGAGCCACACGAAGAAGCTGAATACCGCTGTTAGTCCATACAGAGAAGTAAGACCGAATCGGAATTGCTGACCGCGGAGCCACTTATAGTCGCGGGCGTCTTTGGCTGCTGCAATCGCTTCAGGACTGCCGATTACCGGCAGCGCCTCGAAGCCACCGGCGGTTCCATCGTCGTTGGTGGCCAGCGGCATTTTGGCCACACGCACGGCAAGCACACCACTGTGGACCGGGCCCAATCCGTAGGTCTGCGCGGGAACAAAGCTGAAGTAATCCACATGGGGCGGAAAACTGCCGAGACGACCTACGGGTACGCCGTTCCAGTAGAGCTCGTAGATATCGTCGATGGCGGGAATCATGAGCGCGATGTCCGGCGAAGCGCCCGGAGCAGTGGTGATGCTGATGTGGCGCCGGTACCACGCGAATCCGGTGTAATTAGCGTGGGACTGCAATCCCCAGGGCTGCTCGGCGGTGATCTGCTCCCAGCCGTCGTGACCGGTCGCGTCGTCAACCGCGTTCGCGGCCCACGTCGGGTCGTCGCCGAGATGAAATTGCCATGGGCCGTCGAGAGGCACTGCTCCTTTGCCAAGCGCCTCAATCTTCAGAGGTACAGAAGTAGCCGGTGCGGAAGCCTGGGCAGGATGGCTTGAGCCGGTAATCAGGGCCGCAAGGGCGACCCACGCAAGAACTCGCAATAGCCGCAGACGGATGTCTCTTTTTGCGAAGCTCTGGGCACTGGAGGCGACTTGAGCACAAGAATACCCCGCACCGACAAGATGGAGAAATAGGAGCTAGAAGCGCACAGGCGGGCGCGAGGGGGAGCGCAAGCAGTAGACCATTGTTATTGGTCGGAGCAGTTGATCGTCAAGAGCTCAATGACGCCTTGACACAGATAACGCGTCGAAATCGGGCCGATAAGGCTGCAAATGTCGATGAAGGTCGTCAGTCGCCGACGGTGACTGCCGCCAATTCATGCATCTTGATCGCTGCGCTATCGATGGAAAGGCACCAGGCAAGATCGCTGAAGGCCTTCTCCCAATGGGGACGATCTTCCGGGGTCAGCGATGTCAGTCCATAACTGGAGACGCGCAGGATTTCGTACCAGAGATTTTGCGCCTGCCAGAGATTGAGTTCGAACGGCAATTCCACCATGATGTGCGCAAGGGTGAGAGCGCGGTCCAGCATTTCGAGCGAGCCGGCGGACATCTGCAGTTCAATCATGGCTCGCTTCATACGCTGATCGGCGATGTAGGAGAGTGTGGCCGTCTCAAGAGGCACCTGGTCGGCTTTAGCGAGAGACAGGAACGAACGCAGCATGGCCTGATCGACGGGATCGCTTTCCAGGGCGCGGCGCAGGCCGGCGTTCACAGCAAAGCCGGCGGCCAGGGTGAGGGCGGGCGGCTTGGGCAAACCGGCTTGCGACAGGAAGTGTAGAAGACTGGCGTGGTCTTCGTAGATGGTGGTCAGCGAGCTTTCGATGTTCCAGAGCGTGGAGTTGAGAATGAGCTGCACGATGCGGCGTTGCTCATCGGTAAACAGCGAGGTCAGCGAGTAGTCGACGTGGCCGTAGTAGCGATCGAGTTGACGAATGACTTCAGGGAAGTCCGCGCGCAGCACGTGTTCCGAGGCTTCAGTGGAGAAAGCTTCAAAACCGGCGGCGCCCGTTTCGTCATAGGGCTTCACCGCAGCGGTGATGTTCTGATCGCCGAAGTGGAGTACTGCGAAAGAGAAGGTCTGCTGTTGCCCAGTGATGGCGCTGGCGATGTGCACGCGGCCAAGCGCCAGCCGGCCGCGGCCCGAAGTGAAGTTGTCGGAGGAAAGACGCCGGACGTTGTAACAGAACAGTTCCGTCTCCTCAGCAAATGACGAGAAGATGGAACTGATCGCGTAGTGCGCCGCGACCTGCTCCAATCCCAACTGCATGGAAGAGACTTTCTCCTTGTAGATGTGGGCGCCATCGACGGCGCTGAGTACATTGGAGTGTGCCTCCGCCATGCGGGCGAGAAATGCCGGCTCCAGGGCTGCTGCGTCTAGACCGAAGACAGTTTGCGCGAGTTGGAGGACGCGCGCTGCGTAGGCGATGATCTGCACCGTCTCGATGCCCGAAATATCGTCAAAGAACCAGCCGCAGCTGGTGTACATGAGCTGCGCGTGGCGTTGCAGTTCCATCAACTCAAGCGCTCGCACGCGCTCAGGGTCCGTGAGCGCATGGTGCTGGTGGTCGGCAAAGAAACGATCGGTAGAGTCCGGATTGCGATCGAGCAAAACCTGAATGTAGCCATCGCGCGCGGCCCAGACATCCTTGTATAGCTTGTTACCCGCCTGCTCCGTAAGCGGCTCGAGCGCATCGCGGAGTTCATCGAGTGCCTGGCGCAGCGGTCCGCGCCAAGCCTGATTCCATCCCGGCTTGCCGCCGTTGCATCCGCAGTTTGAGCGCCAACGCTCGACGCCGTGCACGCAACTCCACGACGTGTTTTCAACGATCTTGCATTCGGACTCGGGCGGAAACTGGGCCAGGAAGCTGCCGTAGTTGGCCAGCCGCACGCTCTTGTCTTCTTCAAGCAGGCGTAGAGCGTAAGCCAACGCCATTTCCCCATGCTTGTGATGATGGCCGTAGGATTCGCCGTCGGTCGCGACGTGCACAAGCTGAGGCTGCGGCGTGTTTTTGAAGGCTGACTTGAGGCGAGCCGCAAAGTTTTCGCCGGAGTTCAGCAAGCCTTCAAACGCGATCGCTCGCGACGTGGGCCCGTCGTAAAAGAAGATCGCAATGGAGACCCCAGAGTCGAACTGCATCAGGTACGGAAGCGATGTATCGACGCTGGCATTGGGGGTATCCACCCATTCAGCGCCGTCTTTGAGGAGTCGAATACTCTGGCACTGGTGGGGTGCGAGAACGGTGAACTTGATACCGTGCTGGGCCATCAGCTCGAGCGACTCGGTGTCAGCCGCAGTCTCGGCCAGCCACATGCCCTCGGGCGCCATCCCGTAGTGCTGTTCGTAATCGGCAATGCCCCAGCGAATTTGGGTGACGCGGTCACTGCGATTGGCGAGGGGCATGATCACGTGGTTGTAGACCTGCGCCATGGCCGAGCTGTGGCCTTTGAAATTCTTGCGGCTGCGGCGCTCGCCGTCGAGGATCATGCGATAGGTGCGCGGCGCATTTTCTTTAAGCCAGCTCAGCAGCGTGGGACCGAAGTTGAAGCTGGTGCGGGCGTAATTGTTGACGATGCGCGTGATCTGATTCTTGTTATTAACGATGCGCGCCGCGCCGTTCGTGGCGTAGCACTCCGCGCAGATGCGCTCGTTCCAATCATGGTACGGGGCGGCCGAGTCTTGAGTTTCCACGGTTTCGAGCCAGGGGTTCTCGCGTGGTGGCTGATAAAAGTGACCGTGAATGCAGACGAAGCGCTTCGTAGTGGCCATGGATGTCCAAACCGCGTGCCGAGGTTAGCTGCATGCGCCGCGGATTCCTGCAGGGTGTCGATGTTTTCGCGCCCTACCCGGCTATTCTAGGCCCCGGGAGCGGGTGGAACACATTTGGCCAGATCACAAGCACGCCATAAGTACCAGCTGGCGACGGAACGGAACGGCTTCCAGCGCATCCCGCGCTTGAAAACGACGTCGGGTTTGGGCAGATCTTCAGCCGCCAGCGGACGTGATTTCGGGACGCGCTGGAAGGTCAGGACATACCCTTTGCGGACGCCGTAGTCGGTTACCGGCAGGACATCGGGGCGTCCCATGCGGAAGATGAGCAGCATCTCCACGGTCCACGGGCCAATGCCTCGGACTTCCGTCAGCCGTTCGACGATATCAGCGTCGGACATCTTACGAATAGCCGCGTGGGAGGGTACAGTGCCGTCGAGAGTACGCGCGGCCAGGTCTTTCATTGCGCGGGTCTTGTTGCCTGAGACGCCGGCTGCCCGCAGCACCTCGTCGGGCGTGTCGATGAGCGCCTGGGGCGAAGGGTCGCCACCGTAATATTCGCGGAAGCGGCGATGAATGGTGGCTGCTGCCTTGCCGTGCAACTGCTGATAGAGGATCGATTCAAGCAGCGATTCAAAGGGTGACGGCGAAGGGTCGAGGCGTAACGTAAACGCGCCGACGCGGTCGATGAGCGCGCCCAGCTTCGGGTCTTTGGCACGCAGATGCGCCAGCGCTTCGGCGGGATCGAATGGAAGCTTGCGGCTGCGTCCGTCGTGAATCATGGATGGAGTCTACCGCAGACCCGGGGTGATGAGCGCGGCGTTCACCTAAACCCCGCCGCGGTCCCTCGTGGCTCACATGGCGTTTTGCACATAGCGCTCCCTGGCTCGGAGCAGGCGCGCCGCCTGCTCCTGCTCAAGGGTGCAGGAACTCCCAAGCTGATGGGTCACGAGGCGGATCTGCGCGAGATGTTCGAGTGTTTCCATCTTGAAAAACGCATCGGCGAGATTGCGCCCGTAAGTAACGGCACCGTGATTGGCAAGCAGGACGGCCTCGTGTCCCGGAATGAAGGGGATGAGGCTATCGGCAACTTCATCAGTGCCGGTAGTGGCGTAGCTGGCAAGCGGGACGGAGCCCAGGGTCATAACGGCTTCCTGACAAAACAATTCGTCAAGGGCTCTCCCCGCGCACGCAAAGCCGGTGGCGACGGGAGGGTGGGAGTGGACGACGGCATCGACGTCGCTGCGTTTCTGATAAATCGCGAGATGCATGCCGATCTCGCTGGTGACGCGGCGCGTACCCGAAAGCTGCCGCCCGTCGAGATCTACGATTACGAGGTCAGACGACCGGAGACAATACTTGCTCACGCCAGTAGGCGTCGCGAGCAATCTATCCCGGTCGAGTCGGGCCGATAAATTCCCAGATGTGCCGGGCATAAATCCAAGCCGGTATAACCATTTGCTGTACCGGACAATCTCCCGTCTCAATAGATCTTCAGAACCACGATCCTGTTCTTTCAATGCTCGCTCCTCTCGTAATCAAGCCACGCATGCTGCGCCGACTAAGGTTCAAGAATTTTGAATGGGGATGGGCGTAATTGAACGCTTGGTCTGTGGGACAAGGATTGTTTGAACCTTTTCCATCTCTTGCCCACTCTATCTGAAGCCATAAAGAGATGACCGGCGGTGAGGGGTGCTGCAACGCTATGATGGCCGACTGCGGCGAGACCCATTGATGCTATGCAGCCGCAATTCGCGCAGTCCGGATCTCCGCCGAACTGGCACGGAGTGATACGCGTTTTCAAATCCGCGGAGATGGTTTCGGTAGTCCGGGCAAAGATGCATTCCTGCGGATTCCTGGGGGGCGATTCGATCTCTCGAATGACAGCTTCGGGCATGTCGAGAGCCGGATACTTTGACCGCAACTGGCGCAGCTCTGCGACGATGGCGGCACGTTGTGAAGGGGGCAGGATCTCAGGATCGGTCGCTCCGCGTTGCGGAGTGAATACGCTGAACCATACCTTCGATATTTGCGGCTGAGCTGTCCAGAAGGCCAGGAACTCGTCGAGATACCCGGGGCGCTGGGCAATCTGCGAAGTGATGGTGCAGTGAATGGTCACGCGCGCCCCCTTAATGCTGGCGAGGATGCGCTCGTAGGTCGCGGGCTTGCGCCGCTCATCATGCTCCGGCTGCAGACCGTCAACGGAGACGACGACGTTGAGCTTTTTCAACTTCATCCATTCGGAGGGGATGGCGCGAAAGGCGCTAGTGACAACTTGCGTATGCACGCCGCGACTCTCGATCTGCGGCAACAATGCGTCGAGCTCTCGATAGCGCACCATGGGATCGCCCCCGACCAGGGAGACATGCAAAGGCTTGAGTTCATCGATGATAGAAAGTACACGGGCGACAAGTTCATCGCCTTTGAAGTCGGAGAGCTGACGCAGTTGGGTGGCTCCGCCCAAATGAGCGGCGTCGAAAGCGTAGCAGCCGGGGCAGCGCAGGGGACATTCTTTCGTGATTTCGATCGAAAGCGATGGGGCACGGCCAGACAGGATTCGCGTCCAGGCGTGTAAAACTTCAGATGTTTTCATGACCTCTCCGCATCAGATGCAGAACTGGTTAGCAGTCAACGGGTCGAGAATGGCTCACGTGGAGCGATCCGTTTGCTAGCTCGGAAAGGTGGATAAATCAGATCTGGAGCGGAAGGTTGTAAACCCTTGACAGCGGAATGGCAGGTCTACTCTCAGTGGTCGCACGCAGGGAGGCGGCGAGCGCAGTTCTGAGCAGTGGCATTGTAATGAAACAGCACAACCGCCACGCAGTCAGCAAAATGTCGACACCCTGTTTGCCGTAGCGAGCCAGAACCAGCAGTAAGCAGAGCGACGTGACGATCAGGAGCACGCTGGTTTCGAAGTCCTGTCCGCCGTGCATGAAGTGATCCCACGTCCAGAGGTGCTGGGTCAAGGGCATGGTGATCAGGACGATTGAGGCTAGCAGCAGAAGTAAGCGACCTAATTGCACGCACAGTCGCGCTGTGTATGCGAATGCATTCAGGTCTGGCCGTCCGATGCTGAGTTTTGAATTCAGAAAGATCGACTCGTCTCTGCCCTGAGTCTACACTGGACCGTGGTCGTAAAGGCAACGGTCCGATCGAGAGTGCATATTGTTGTCGATGCCGTTTTATAAAATCAGCTGTTCCGCAAAACAATTCGAACCAGCCTGATGGATTGGACGGACGATCTCCTTTGTTGTCGCAGATCGACTCGAATTTACTTTGCGGGCTTTGAATCGAATGCAAAAATTTGCCAGAATTTTCCGCCCGTTTCGATTCGAAGCGGCTGAATTGACTGACCGACGAACCTTGAGACCGCGTGTTGCCAAAAGCGAAGCGCTGCGGCATTAGATTCCATCACGCGAACCTCCCATCGTCCGGTGAAGCGCGTCCAGATCTGCAGGGCGATTTCCGTGCCAACGCCGCGTTTGCGGTGACGGCGCGCGATGAAGAATTCCCCGACATCCCACACATCTTCATCGCCCGAGATGCGTGAACCTCGATGCACCAAAACCAGACCCGCCCATTTGCCATTCACTTTCACGAGGAAGGGGTGTTTGCCCGGATCATGCCAATAGCGATCGAGATGCGGGTAGCCGAACCTGCCGTCGGGACCAAGATCCAATGGATGAAATTCGCTGAAATCATGCATGTACAGTTTCGAGGAGATTAGACACGATCGGCTGCTGAACTGGAGTGGCAGGAATGACTTCAACCTGTGAATCCGGCGATGTTGAATCAGGATCCATGTTTGTCGTTCTCAGCCGTGAGGTGAGCCGGCCGCCCGAACTTAAAGCGACCCCTGAACTCTGTTGAAGCATACAGCCAGACGTACTTTGAGTCGAATCGGAACTGGTTGGGCATTCCTGAGTCGTGCGTCGGGCGAGTCACCCTGCAAGCGGCTTGCTATCCTGAAGCCCGCCCGGCTATTTACCATTCAAGGCACAGGCCAAGCGAGACAGGAGCACCCAGATCATGAAAATGCGGCCCGGAACGCAAACCGGATTTCTGATGTGCGGCAAGGAATGGAGCGACGGGGACGCGCTCGAAGTGCGGTCACCCTGGGACCAGGGACTATTGGGAAAAGTGACTGTTGCAACGCGGGCCGATGCGCGCCAGGCGGTGAATCACGCCGTTGCCAGCTTGCGTCGCACCCGCGCCCTGCCGCGGTGGAAGCGCAAGGAAATCCTGGAAGACGTAGCCGCTGCGCTGATTGAGCAGAAGGAGCGCTTTGCGCAGTTGATCCTGGCGGAGGCGGGCAAGCCGATCCGCCTGGCACGCACCGAAGTTGATCGCGCCATCATGACCTTCAAGACAGCCGCGGAAGAAGTGCTGCGGCTGGGCGGCGACACGATTCCGCTGGATCTGACGGAAGGCAACGAGGGGCGTTGGGGATTGGTGCAGCGCTTTCCAGTGGGACCGATTCTGGCGATCACTCCATTCAATTTTCCGCTGAACCTTGTGGCGCACAAATTGGCTCCAGCGATGGCTGCGGGATGTCCCGTCATTCTCAAACCCGCGCCGCAGACGCCCTTTACCGCGCTGGCTTTGGGTGAAGTGATTTTGAAGGCAGGTTGGCCGCAGGAGGCGCTTGCCGTGTTGCCCCTTTCGAATGTCGACACAGCATGGCTGGCTGAAAAGGAAGATCGATTGAAGCTGGTGAGTTTCACCGGTTCCGCTAAAGTCGGTTGGGATTTGAAAGCGCGTTCCGGACGTAAGCGCGTGCTGCTCGAGTTGGGCGGGAACGCAGGCATGATTGTTCACAACGACTGGCCGGATCTGGACGAAGCGGCAGTGCGCACAGCGCATGCGGCCTTTGGCTATGCGGGGCAGTCCTGCATCAGTGTGCAAAGAGTCTTTGTGGCGCGCGGTATTTTCCAGAGCTTTCTTTGGAAGGTTGTGGAGTACACGGCCAAACTCGGATCGGGTAATCCTGCCGATGATGCCACGGACGTGGGACCCATGATCCGCCTCAGCGACGCCGAGCGCGTGGAGTCCTGGGTGAAGGAGGCGGTCGAAGGCGGCGCGAAGCTGGTGGCGGGCGGAGAGCGCAATGGTTCCGTCATCACGCCGGCTATTTTGACGGGAACCAAGCCTGGCATGAAAGTGCGCGACGAAGAGCTTTTCGGACCCGTGGTGCTGATTGAACCTTACGAAGATTTTGAAGAAGCATTGGCAGATGTGAACCACTCGAAGTATGGATTGCAGGCGGGATTGCTGACGCGCGACGCGGGCCGCATTCTCACGGCGTTTCGCGAGCTTGAAGTCGGCAGCCTGATTGTGGGCGATACACCGAGCTGGCGGCTTGACCCGATGCCGTATGGCGGCGTGAAGGATTCCGGGCTGGGCCGCGAAGGCATTCGCTCCGCGATTCAAGAGATGACCGAACCTCGCATGCTGGTGATGGCCGGATTAAGTTAGGGCAGTTTCTCTGAAGGTCGCGTCAGGAGTGAGCTGTCACCGGAGACGAATCAGAAGATACCGCGCAACATGAACAGCAAAGAGAGCGCCTCATGGACTTGGGACTTAAAGACAAAGTAATCATTGTGACCGGGGGGGG
>CZKL01000041.1_pt1 | contig 16872 bp, 14 predicted proteins | sample 1122441 | NCBI WGS metagenome assembly CZKL01 (sample SAMEA3539301, study PRJEB10725) | soil metagenome | biome: tundra; feature: field; material: soil | place: USA | collected 2010-05 | depth 0.15 m
ATCTTTCCCGCGCTGGGCAGAGAGCGAAGAATCACGCGATTCACGCCGTTTTCGACCGGCAGCGTCTTTGAGAGAATGTAGTTATCTTCGTGCAACAGCGGCGTTGGGTTGATACCGCCGCTAGCGCGGTCACTGGCGGCTATATTGGCGGGCACCGGGGTAGCGGAGCCTTGCGCTATGCCGCCGCGCCATTCTGCGGCTCCGCTGAGCGTGAAGCTAACCGGATTGAGCGACGTGGGACATCGGTTTCCTTCCGCATCCACCACTTCCACATCGACCAGCGCTATATCCGCTCCATCGGCGCGCAGGCCACCGGGGCCGGTATGCAAGGTGAGCCGGAGGGCCGCGGCAGGCCCCGCTGTGCGCAACTCGGCTTCAACAATTTGCTTGGCGTGCGCATCGAAACCGATCGCCTGAAGCGTCCCGGGCACGTACGAAACATTGTTGAAGCTGAACAGGAATCCCCTCGATAAAACCCCATCGCCCAGCGACCTGCCATTCAGTTTTAATTCAACGCGGCGGGCGGAGGACACCACATACACCGGCTTGACCGTGCCCGGCGCATAGTTCCAGTGGCCGATGATGTGAATGCCCGGATGCTCCACATCGACCCATCCGTCCCACATTACTTTGTCGGTAAAGTAGGCGTCCTTGGGCAGCCGCATGGCGTCCACTGCCCCGCTTCGACGGTAATTGTTGTCGCCTCGATAGTGTGTATTCGAGTCGGAGAAGATGATTTTTGCGCCGCCGGAGTTGACCCGCATCCCAGTGCCGGGACGTGCCAAATAATAGTCGTACCAGCGCTTCACATCCTCAATGGCGAGCGAATCCTGATTGCGGTTGTAATCGGGGGAATCAGCGTGGAACGGCGGCGAATACTGGTCCAAGAATTTGCGCGATCCTTCGTCGCGCGAGTACTCATGCATCCATCCTGGCTTGGTCGAGCTTTTGTCCACATAGAGCATCTCGCCGCCGTATTCGGCCACATTGCTCGACAACATCTCGCGCGCTCCGATCGCCCGGCCCCCTTGCGGATTGTACTGATCGCGGACCTTTTTCATGTCCAGCATATGTTCGTCGCTGATGCCCCTGTTGCCGCATTCATAGAAGAGAATGCTGGGATTGTTGCGGTTGTAGATGATCGCATCGCGCATCAATTCGACCCGCTGCTCCCACTGGCGGTCCTTGGAATCGCCTTCTGCGTCGCCTGCCGGCATCGATTCAATCAATCCCACTCGGTCAGACGATTCCACATCCTGCTTCCATGGCGTCACATGCATCCAGCGCACCAGGTTTGCGTTGCCATCGACCATCAGCCAGTTGCTCAAATCGCTCATCCAGGGCGGAACGGAAAGCCCAACCGCCGGCCACTCATTCGTGGTGCGCTGCCCATAGCCATGCATGTCGATTACCCGGTCGTTCAACTTCACCATGCCATTGGCGAACTCTGTCTTGCGGAAGCCGGTGCGCGTATTCACCACGTCCGCCGTTCGATGGCCAACCACCAGCTTCGTCGTCACCGTATAAAGATAGCCATAGCCCCAACTCCAGAAGCGCAGGTCATGCACGATGGCCGAAGCGGTCAGCGTGCGCGTCTCCCCGGCAGCGAGCGTAGCAGACCCGCCATCAAAGCGGCTCACCAATCGCCCCTCCATGTCTTTGACCTCGACCTGATAATCGACTGCCCTAGGCGCGCTCTCTTCGTTGCGCACCTGCGATTCCACGGTAACGCGGGCGCTCTTGCCGGGAACGTCGAAGTCGCTGGCCCACACATAGACCCCGGTCGTCCCAAGCTGCGAGTAGAGCGGCAGCGTCTGGTAGACTCTGCCAGTCACGTGCAGCCAGACGCTCTTGCTGATGCCGCCGTAGTTGGCGTAGAAGTTGTTGTTGTTCCAGTGATACGGAGTGCCGGTGGCCTTTTCCTTGTAGTCCCAGCGGTTGTCCGTTCTCACCGCCAGCACGTTTTCGGCAGGCGCCGGCTTTACGGTCTCTGAAATGTCGAAGCCGAAGGCCATCACCCGTCTTCATGACGCCCGATGAATTGACCGTTCAGGTAAACCTCACCGGCCTGGCGTATACCCTCGAACTCGATGAAGACCTTTTGCCGCGCGCTCCCGACCGGCATGCGGAAGGTCTTGCGATACCACGCCACGCCAACCGGCAAATCGTGAATGCTCACCCGAAAGGCGGCGTCTTCGTTCCAGGCGTAGGGCGTCGTGACCCGTTTCCACTGGGAATCGTCGAACTCCGGTCGCTCCGCTCCCAGCGGATCCGCAACCAGGACCTTCCAGCCGGAGTTGAAGTTGTATCGAACGCGAGCTGCGGGGGACTGTGCCTGGCCGAGGCTGGACAGCGCACTCAAGCTCAACAGAGCCAGAGCGAGAAATACACGCTTTTTCATTGACTGCTCCTGCATATAAGAGACCGTTGCAATGGGCGGTGCGGAAATGCCGTTCACTTTCGTTCGCATTCCTGGCACACACCTGACGAGTTCTTCTCGCCTTTTCCCGAACCGTTCACCACTTGAAAGCTTTTGCCCAATCCCAACTTCTCGTAAAGATTCCGGGACTTGGCCGGACCGGACACGCGCACGGCGACATGGGCGATCCCGGCTAGATCCCATGTTGGGGTAGAGAATTGAGCGGTGCTGAAAGTGCGCTCTCCAAACGAGAGAGCGGCCGGCAACAAAAAGAAGACGCTTCGGACAAAACCTCTGAGAGAACTCGGCACGAAATTCCACCTTGAGTGGGGTAGAAACGGCCAGTTTACGGGCGAATTTGAGTCGACATGATCGTTCCAATAAAAAAATAGTCTACTATACGAGTGTTCAAACGTTGCCCTGTAGGCCGTGGATGGAAGATGCGTGAAAAGTCCGGCCAAATCATGGAACGGAGACGCCAAGTTCATTCACGAGGGAGACGGTTGCCCTGCGTGCGTATCCTGCTTTTCATCTTCGTATTTCTGACAGCGGAAGCCGCGGCGCAACAGCCCTGGCAGCGTCTCCAAGACCTTTCCGCGAACGAAATCGCAGCTCGATGGCAGTCTCCGCCTCATGAGTATGGCCCCGAGCCATATTACGGTTTGAGTGGCAACATTAGCCTCACGCAGGTGGAGCGCGATTTGGATTCGATGCGCGCGCTCGGATTTCAGGCGGTCACCGTGCAGGCCGGCTTCGGCATGCCGTTCGCATATCTTTCCCCCGAATACTTCGCGTTTTTCCGGCAGTTCGTCGAAGCAGCCAAGCAGCGCAACATGCGCGTCTGGATCGTCGATGACGCGGGCTACCCAAGCGGCTTTGCCGGTGGAAAATTCACCTTGGACAAGCCCGAACTGCGGATGCAGGCCCTCGAAGTTGTCGAGCGGATTCCTGTCAACGGAGGAACATCGCTGCACCGCGAACTTGCTCCTTCTATTGTGAGCGCGGCGGCCGTCGACGCAAATGGCGCGGCGATTCCTTTGTCTCTCCGCGGCAATCTCCTCGACTGGATGGCGCCGGCCGGCAACTGGACCGTGCTGCCCGTGGATCACGAGTTCCGTACCTCGCCAACGCGCTCGGACACCAATCCCAACCGCGTGAAGGACGGGTCGCAATCGCTTGAAGACTACCTCGATCCAGCCGCAACCGCCCAATACCTTCAATTCACGCATGAGCAATACAAGAAGGCGGTGGGTGGCGAGTTCGGTAAGACAATCCTCGGCTTTCGCGGCGATGAGCCCGACTACTCGATCGCCGGCCTGCCATGGACTCCCCGGTTCTTCGAGCGCTTCCGCCAGATCAAGGGCTACGACTTGCAGCCGTATGCCGCGCTCTTCGCCGAAACGCCTTCCCGTCGCGAGTCCGGCATCGCCATCCACCTCACGCCGGAGCAGCTTCGCATCAAGGCCGATTACTACGACGTCTTCTCGCGGATGTTCGCAGCCGGGTTTTTCAAACCGCAGGCGGACTGGTGTTCCGACAATCATCTGGAGTATCAGGTGCACCTGAACCACGAAGAGATGGAGATGGATTTGGTGCGCAGCGAGGGCTCTTTCTTTCGCGATATGCGTTCGGTCCAAGTTCCGGGCATCGACGCGATCTGGCACCAGATATGGAAAGACACCATCTCCGATTACCCGCGCCTGGCCAGCTCGGTTGCCCATGTTTACGGCCGGCCGCGCGCCTTTACGGAGAGCTTTGCCGCCTACCGCCCAGCGCCCGATGTCGAGATGGCGCGCTACGTTTTGAACGAGCAGTTGGTTCGCGGCGTGAATCTGGTTGAAACCATGTACTTCCCCGCGACCTCCGCGGGTCCGAGGCCGCCGCCTTCGTATATGGGCCAGCAGAGTTTCGCGGATTTGCTCGCATACGTTCGCCGCATGAGTTATTTGATGTCGATGGGTAGGCCCGCGGCGACGGTTGCGCTTTACTTGCCGTCCGCCTCGATGTGGTTGGGTAACGGGGCTTCCGACGCGCAATTTGTCTCCGCCGAGCGGCTTCTCAGCGAGCATCAGATCGACTTTGACATTGTGGACGAAGACGCCCTTAGTCACGACCTGCAGGCGCTCCCGGGCAGCCTCGAAACGCTGAGCGGCAACCGCTATCGCACCGTGATTTTGCCAGCGCCGATGGTGCTGTCCAGCGAAGCGGTCGCGCGGTTGAAGGCGTTTGCTCGGGGAGGGGGAAAAGTTCTGATTCTAGGCGGAACGCCTTCGTTGCTGGCAGGGCGTACGATTCGCGACGCCGCGCCGGCGACGCCCAAGGACTTTTCCTGGGCTACTGTGATCTCTGCGCAGTTGCCGCCGACGCCAACGCCTCCGGCTAATCCGCCCGCTGCGCCGCCCTCTGCTCAAGAGGTTCCGCTCGAGACGCTCGATGCTTTGCAGGCCGCGGTGGTTGCCCCGGTCGTCGGTCTCGACGCGTCGGACACGGCGCTGCGGGTGATGAAGCGCCGGTGGAAAGACGCCGACGTGTATCTCCTCTTCAATGAAGGCGCACAGGCGAGCGATCACACCGTAACGTTGATGAGTGGGGGACACAGGGTGGAATTGTGGGATGCGCAAACAACCAGCATCGAGCCGATGCAGGCGACACGCTCAGGCGACCATCCAGTGGTACGGCTTAAGCTGGCTCCATATGAGGCGCGGGTTGTCGTTGTTCGCGAAGGGCGCCGGCACTAAAGCGTCCTGCTGTCGATGCTCGCGAGCGACGGTTTCAGAACAGCTACGGGACGGCTGCTTGCTACGAAACGGCACGAGGTAGTGCGCTACTTCCACGATGGCATGTTGGAAGAGGTCGACAGCGAATAGTATAGTCGCCATTTTGGAGAAGTGACCCCAAAATCTGTTGCTCTTTGCTGCTTCCTCGGATAGTGAATGATAAAGGACGCTATCGCCAACTTGCTTATGGACACAGGAAGTGGTTCGCCCAACTACCTCCAGCGTTTCGATTTCGCAGGAAACTGAGCAAATGCTGGCACTGAGCTTTCGATCGTAGGGTTCCTTGACGTTAATGTCCTTTATCGTTCATTGCCTGAGCCTGCAGGCTGCGACAGGTTCTCGGGCACTTGTCCGAGAAGGCGACTTTTCGTCCAAGTGGAAAGTCCCCCACTGGAAATCAGTGAACCCTAGGGCCTTTCCCGGTACTGATCTCAAAAACCGGCGTTGAACTGCCGAGTGTAAAGCCCGTTGCGTTGTGGGGCTGCCCAGTCCAACCATCCCGGTATACCCATTTGTGACAGTCGTCATAGGACCGTTTCGGGATTTGTATTACTAATGGAGAGTCGTGCCACGAATCGCGTGATCGTGCTATTCTCCAATTTTTCAGCGAGAGGCAGTTCTCTTCCAAGGAGTGACCATGGGTGTCCTTAGCAGAATCGGAGTTGCACTCGATTCAGATCTCCTCGAACGCTTCGATGATTTCATCTCTAGGCTGGGCTACACCAACCGATCCGAGGCCTTCCGCGATCTGATCCGCGATCGCCTGGTTACAGAGCGGACATTAAATCCCAATGCGACGGTAGTCGGCACGGTTACACTCATCTACGACCATCACGCCCATGGGGCGACGGAAAAGCTGACCGAAATTCAGCACGCGAACCACGAGCTAGTGGTGTCGACTAGTCATGCGCATCTCGACCATGACTCGTGCCTGGAAGTCCTCATTGTCCATGGCAAATCCAGACAAGTCGAAGAATTCGCAGGTCGCCTCATCGGATTGAAGGGTGTGCAGCACGGTCGTCTCGTGATGACGATGGCACAGCCCGCGTCGGGTGATCCTCACCACCGGAACGGGAAGCCTCACACTCGCAAACATTGATGTCAGTGGTCGATTCCGGGAAGGACTCTCTCGTGGAAGCCAGTAACACGAAATTGATATGCGTAATACGGCTCATATCTATTTGGGTTCTGGCCACATCTTTTTTCGATGCAACGGCAGCCTCAGCCCAATCGAGAAGTACGAACGTGCCCGCGCAGGACAAGACGCCGGTCGCCACCGGAGATAAGGCTTATCCGTCTCAGCTATCAGGAACTGTCGTTGACACGTCTGGCGCGGTGATTGCCGGGGCTACCGTGCAGGTTTGGAGTGCGAACGGTACTGTACAAAGCACGACACAGGCGGACAAGAACGGAGCCTTCATTATTTCTGGACTCGCGGCTGGTAATTATCGACTCGTCGTATTAGATCCCGACTTTGAAACCAAAGAAATCCCCATCACCATCGCGACCACTGAGGCGTCGGCCAAGCTCCGCATCTCTCTGGCAGTGGGCTCCGTGAGCACCACCATAAACGTGCGGGGCCGGCAGGATGACCTCATCGGAATTGCCGATTCCGGCACCCAGGGAACGGTGGGCGCAAAGGAAATCCAGGATCGTCCGATTCTTCGTTCAGGAGAAGTTTTAGAGACGGTTCCGGGTGTCATCATCACTCAACACGCCGGCGGCGGCAAGGCCAACCAATATTTTCTTCGCGGCTTCAATCTCGACCACGGCACAGATTTCGCCATTTTCATCGACGATATGCCGCTTAACCTGCCGTCACACGCGCACGGCGAGGGGTACTCGGACATGAACACCGTCATACCGGAGTTTGTGAAGCGGGTGAATTACGTGAAAGGTCCTTATTACGCTGATATCGGCAACTATGGCTCGGCTGGATCGGCCCATGTGGAATATTTCAAGACGCTGCCCCAGAACTTCTTCCAGGTGGAAGGCGGCATGTATGGCTATGGGCGGGCCGTTTTCGGCGCATCTCAAAAGCTAGGCTTGGGCAGTTTGCTCTACGGCGGAGAGGTGTATCACGATGACGGCCCGTGGACGCATCCGGATAATTATTACAAGTTCAACGGCCTTGTTACCTACAGCCAGGGAGGAGACGCCGACGGTGTCAGCATTACGGTCCGCGGTTACCATGGAAAATGGAACTCGAGCGATCAAATCCCCGATAACGCCGTGCCCCTCGTTGGGTTCTTCGGCGCACTAAACCCGGCAGACGGTGGCCATTCACAGCGTTACAGCTTGCAGGCTGAATGGCATCGCCAAGACGCAAATTCCGCGTCGAGAGTCGTAGCCTACGGGTTTTATTACGACCTTGATTTGTTTTCTGATTTCACTTACTTCCTGACGGACCCTAATCGGGGCGACCAGTTCGAACAGAAGGACAGGCGCTGGGTGGCTGGGCTGGACGCACGCCACACGATTTTCGGCCAGTGGTTTAGCCGCAAAGTGGAAAATACGTTCGGCCTCCAGGTCCGCAACGACTGGATCCACAACGGCCTTTACCAAGCGGAAGATCGCGTGCGCGTGGAAAAAACTGATTTTTCCACCGGGACCACTTTGCCCGCGACCACGGAAGCGGATCGCTTTACGGACACGCAGCCAACTGTTTACGTGGAAAATAAAATCCAGTGGTCGGAAAAATTCCGCTCGGTCGCGGCCCTGCGCGGCGACCTGGACTACTTTGACGTCACGAGCTTGGTTACCCCGGCCAATACCGGCACAGCCAGCAAACTGTTGCCCAGTCCAAAATTGAGTTCGATTTTTGGCCCGTGGTCCAATACTGAGTTCTATGCACAGGGCGGATTCAGTTTTCACAGCAACGACGGGCGTGGCGCAACGCAAACGGTGCAACCGATTTCGGCGGACAATCCTTACCCCAATACGCCCGTCTCGAATATTCCCGCCCTGGTTGCAACCAAAGGCGCGGAAATCGGCGTGCGCACTGTGGCCGTCTCACATCTGCAAAGCACCCTTTCCCTCTGGTATCTCCGCAGTGCCTCCGAACTGCAACAGGATGGCGACACCGGAAGTACGGTTGCTTCAGCACAGCCGAGTAACCGCTATGGCGTCGAATGGGCGAATTACTACACGCCACTCGAACATTTGGCTCTTGATTTTGACCTTGCGAACTCCAAAGCCCTGTTCACAACGATCGATGAAGGTGACGCTGCGCCGAACAGTCCGGGGGGCAAACGTGTCCCGGAAGCAGTTGGGCTGGTGATCTCCTCGGGCATCACACTGCACGATTACGAAGGCTTTTCGGCGAGCTTGCGCCTGCGCTACTTTGGTCCGCGCGATTTGACGTCCGACGGAATTTATCGCTCACAGGCAACGGCGTTACTTAATGGCGAGGTCGGTTATCGAATTAACAAGAAATGGCGCGTTTCGGCCGAATTGTTGAATTTGCCTAACCGCCGCGATCACGACATTGACTACGCCTATACCTCCCGAATAACGCCAACAGCCACGCCGGCATTCACAGACGTTTTCCACCCCGTCGAACCGATTCAGGTGCGATTCTGGCTAGGAAGAACATTCTGACAAATGCCTCGGCCAGTGTTTACAAATCCAGTCCACCTGGACGTAAAACCGCCTATTGAGAGAAGTGACTTCCGAAGCTGAGCACACGTCGGAAACCATGTGGACGAGCAGGCGACTATTCGTCCAAGTGGAAAGCCCCCACTGGAAATCAGTGAACACTAGGAGTGTGTCGGAAATAAGGAAATCGGAAACAGTAAGCCATTTAGAATCAGCTCGTTACGCAATTGCGTAGAATTTGTAAATCATTGATTCTAAAGGGCGGGAATTCTATTTCCGACACACTCCTAGTCCGTTTTTCCATTACCGATCCTGTCGTCAAGGTGAAGATTGCTTGAAGCTGGCGTGTCGAGATACAGAGTCACAGAGTCATTCCATGGCGGTCCATTGAGGTCCGATCTTACGCACTTAATCCTTCAACTCACTATGTACCTATTGGTTATTAACTACAATATAATTTCCGGATAGACCACAAACCACTCGGAACACTCGTTTCCACAACACTGAAGGTAAGAAGGCTGGGAAGTGCGTGGCTATGTGGCTAGAAGAACCAGGTGTGGATCGGAAAAGTTTCTTCCTGCGACGCTTTCCGCCCATGAACTCAGCACCTGAACTAGAACTTCTCGAGATGTAACACCGAACCCATAGTTCTTTTCGCCGTCTTGCGTCTCGTTCACGGAGCAGTGATGTTGTTCCAGTGACCCTCGACTGCAGGCTGCGCAGATTACGCGAACACCACGCCAGTCCTCGAATCCGATGTCGCTTTCGTCACACATGCGTATTAAGTCACGCTCAGCGTCAGAATCCTCCATCGACAATGCTGATTGGAAAGTGCTGTAGTTTGACGGTTTCCAAATCGCAAGTTCATCGAACACCGGATATTCCTGTTCACCTGACTTGCGGGTGCCCTCTGCTGCACCATCGTTCAGCAATATGTCGCGATAACGGCGATTCGAGTTTGGCAGGGGACATTCCGAATCTGAATCCTAGCGGGATCGATTCTGGTCCCCCACACTACTTCGCCGGAGGTATTCGGATTAAGCCTGACACAGGCTGTGACTGGCGGCATCGAGACCTCATCAAGGAGGCCCTCTTCAAGTTCGATTCCGCATCCCTTCCACGCTCTCCGCGCTTGTGCCCAGTCTCTGAGAGCCGTGGCGGCAATCCCAAGATTCCACCAGCTTGCTTGGTCAACGGGGTCGAGAGAGGCCGCGCGTTCGTTGAATAGCATGCTGGCTTGCCATTCGCACTGGTACTTCGCCTGCAGACCAAGGTTGTACCACGGACTACTCCAACTAGGACGCGCGATCGTCGCGGTTCGATAGAGAAGTCTCGGCGACGTTTCCATTCCCCGGTTATTAGCACTGTTGCCGAGGTCGTTCAGCGATTGAGCCAAGAAATTCAGCATTCGAGAAAGTGTACACCGCGCTCTTTGCACGGATTCGTTGCGTTCCGGTTGGATCACCGTCTACACAGACAGAACTCGAAAATCGGGTGTATTTCCGTGTGCTCGCGTACGGACTCGGGAATACATCTGGTCGCTGGCCGTGTGCTCGTCCCATTGCAATTCATGGGCGGCTGATGCGAGCACAATAGGATCAGGTCGAGATCTAGCGAAATATGGTCCTTGCCGCGTGTCTGATTCTGATATCGCACCTAACGTGGCTCGCGCTGGTAGTCTTCGGTGCGTTCTGGACGCGCGGCCGTCCGGTGTGGAGTGCAATACACATTTTGGCCTTGCTTTGGGTGATCTTGGTCGAGGTAAGCCCTTGGCCCTGTCCTCTTACGTTAGCGGAGCAGTACTTCGAATCACGAGCAGGCTGGACTCCATATCACGGCAGTTTCCTGCTTCACTACCTGGACGCAATCGTTTATCCCGACCTTCCCGGATGGGTCGTAACGAGTGCGGGCGTGGTCGTATGCGTTGTGAATCTCGGTATCTATTTCCGACGACTGCGAAAGGGCGAAGTCTTCTCGGGCAAGGTGCTTTAGGCTCGGATTCCTCTACGAGCCCACCTTTTGATTGCGGCCGGTTAACCATCTACTCTTCCCTGATGCATTGTTGTCTCCTCTCTTTCCGCACAGCCTGACGCATCAATCGGCGCGCCTCTCCGTCGCACCAACGGTTCACATGAAAACGCGGCTCAGAAAGCGTTGTATGCCCCTTCACGTGACGCACATAAAATTTCAAACCGTGCTTATCCAAGAGGTCATGCACTTGAGCCACCATGCGACGTTCCGTCTCTGTAGTTCCGCCAGCCCTGTTCTTCAGATGCTCTACGGCATAAGTACAGTCGGACTTTGCCACTACAAAATCACCATCGCCGAAAGATCGCTGACGACGCAAAGCAACCAGCACCGTGGCACAGAGCGCCATCAACTCAGCTTCGTTGCTCGTCGCAAAACGGCGCTCCGACACCTTGGATATTTTATGAACGCGCCCAGCCGCCCTAAACCAGCCAGCGAACGCCGCGATGCCGCTCACATGATCGAAGGAAGCATCGGCGAACACGGTTAGGCAGATCGGCATGAATACACGATATACAAATCGCACCACGTTAGATTCGCTGGGACCATATTTGACAGAGATGTCAGGTTCGTGATTGAGCCGCGATTTGATATGGATATCGCGAGTGAAACACCGACTTTTCGTCCCCCATCCTGACGACGGATCTACTGCGGCCGACTGCAGGTTCAGTGTAGTTCTGGTGCCTTCCCAAGGCTTCGGGCCAATCCCGTCCGATCCATGATAATAGTCAATTTGAGGAGCAATATGTCTTTCCCGCCACTGATCTGTCGTTGGCCGAATGGCGACATTTCACTCGTCGCCGCCGATAGCAGCACTGAAGCAGACTACGTTCTCGATGAGGTCGAGAATCCGAACTGTGCAGAGCTTCTTCCTCTGAGGCATCCAATCGCGATTCACTTCTCTTAAAGAAAGTGTCGCCAGGGGACAGTATCGCGGATGCCCTTGAACTTGATGATTCTGCATTTAATGAGGCGCTGCTGGAATCCATCTGTGAGCGGGCCTATCCGGTTCTCAGCGAGGTGCTTGCCAACCCCAAATGTACTCAGAAGATGATCGACGCCGCCATTGATCAAGAGAGAGAGCCAATTGGAGAGAAGCAACCGGAGCTTTCAGCTCATCCGGGTGCCGCGCTTGCGCAATCCATGGTGGACCTGCCCAAATCTGTCGCCGAAGCTCTCGCGGAAATGACTGAAGACGACGAAGAGGAGGATGAAGTGCCAGACGAAGATTCAGACCTCGACGAGCTGTACGAAGGACTTCAGGCAGAACCCAACCCGTATTTTCAGATGCGAACGGCCTGTAAACTGATCTCAGTGGCTTCCGCGCAACACCGCATCACGCACCTCGGACAAACTTTCGGAAATCCAGGCGGCGAGTTGCCCGCAATTGTTACGTCTTTCGTGACCTGTCCAGACCCAGTCGCCGCCGATCTACGCGCGCTTCTGGACCGCACAATCCAACAGTTCCTCCGGGACAACGGACTCGTTGGCGAATAGGGCCCGCGAACAGGCTCGCTCGAAATTGCGAGCTCTGGATGTATTACCGCCAACCCGGACCCAACGTGAGCCAGATCACGCCTACTACTGGCATGGTCCGCCGCCTTAACCTCCTCGGAGGTATAAGGGGAGAACAGGAGGCGTCCCATGGGAATTCACACGATCGGCATTGATCTTGGCAAGACAGTCTTTCACTTGGTCGGACTTAACGCGCGCGGCGAAGTCGTCGTGCGCAAGAAGTGTTCGCGCATCCAGATTCTGCGTTTTACAGCGAACCTGCAAGTGTCATTGATCGGCATGGAAGCCTGCGGAGGAGCGCACTTTCTGGGTCGTGCCCTGCGCGAACAGGGACATGATGTAAGGCTGATGGCGGCCAAGTATGTGCAGCCGTACGTCAAGACGAACAAGAACGATTACATCGACGCGGAAGCTATCGCGGAAGCGGTCGGCCGTCCGAGGATGCGCTTCGTACCCATCAAAACGGACGACCAACTGGATCTGCAGTCCCTTCACCGGGTGCGCGAGCGCTGGATATCGGGACGTACGGCGGTGATCAACCAGATTCGTGGATTGCTGCTGGAACGTGGCATCACGATTCGCAAGGGACGTCATCATATCGAAGCGTCTCTGCCCGGGATCCTGGAAGATGCCGACAACAAGCTGTCAGGCGCATTGCGTGTATTGCTGACACAACTGCGACTGGAGATGCAATACCTGCAGAGGCAGATCGACGAGTGTGACAAGTTGATCCTGCGGATCGCCGACGAGCTCGATGACTGCCGACGGATGCTTTCGGTACCGGGAATCGGACCGATGACAGCCACCGCCACGATCGCCGCGATTGGCAACGGATCGGCGTTCAAGAAGGGTCGAGGATTTGCTGCCTGGTTAGGCGTGGTGCCCGGAGAGCACTCTACCGGTGGCAAGCAAACACTGACTGGCATCAGCAAGTGCGGAAACAAATATCTGCGCAAGCTCTTCATCCAGGGTGCTCATGCCGTCCTGCAACAGAGGATGAAACAATCGAACGGCCTCAACACGTGGCTGGCTCAGCTCACCTCCCGCAAGCGCATTCAGGTGGCGGCGGTTGCCCTGGCCAACAAGATGGCACGCATGGTCTGGGCAGTACTGTCAAAGGGAGAATCCTATCGCCCTCCTCTTAAGATTGAAACTGCCGCAGTTTGAAACAACTGGCCTGCAATTGACGCCTGGCGAAAGACGCCAGGCTTGGAAATCGCATTCGCGATTCCCACAATTACAGACCAGCGGCGGCTGATATGAATTGTTGATTCCTGCCAGGTTTGCTGGTGAACCATGAGATGGTACAACGGTCGAACCCGGCACTCTTGAAACCTGTGATCCGGAATAGGCTTAAAAGCCTGCCTTACTAAAAAGGACAAGAGTGCAGCGCATTCCATCAAGGGCCAGAGCAGTAGCTCACACAAAGGCCGGATACATTCGCGCAGACCTACAATGTCATTCTCATTTTTCGCTTGCAATGCGGCGGCGGACCATACATTCCGGATAGGCCACAAGAACGAAGCCACCGCCGCAGCGATCGCGGCGCCTGCGGCTTCGTTCTGGTGGACCATCCGGACATTATCAAGAAATGCCCGGACGATTTCGCAACAATCGATGTTCCAGGCCAGGTCGATCAGGAGGTCTCCGTCCGATACGTCAAGTGACAAGCGCCTAACCCATTGCTAGAGTAACAACTCGCTCTCAGGCGCTGTCCAGTTTTGGGTGGTCCTTGGCAACCAGGGCCTCTCTTTCGAGCGCATTGTCGGGAGCCTGGCCTGACGATGCCTCTTCAAACATGGTTGCTTGTCGCGAACTCTCCTGCATCTATGTAGCATTCGATATACCGAAGAAGAGAGGCTCGTTACCCTCAATACGCTGCCGGGGCAGTTCGGATTCACCAAATATTCATCGTCCCGTAAACTCTAGATTGCGATCTGCAGACTATTTTCGTTACGCATTGCGGGGAACGGAACGAAAGCTCCAGAAACCTCTATTCGAAGGGAAGTTAGACATGTCGAAGGAAGCAGCCCATCATCACAAGCAGGCAGCCGAGCATCTTGAGCACGCTGCACGCCACCACCACGAAGCAGCCAAGCATCACGAAGCTGGCAACCATGAGAAAGCCGCCCACCACGCGCACCTGGCACACGGGCACCTTGTTCATGCCACCGAGCACGCGGAGAACGCGGCAAAGGAGCATGTGAAGGCGCACGGCGCGAAGTAGAGACTTGTTTGGCCTCGCCAGCCGCTTTAAAGAATTGGTTGCTCTCAAGCGGCTGGCCGCCGACAGTGACTAAGCATATCGAAAAGAGTACAGAAACCGCACTGAGGTATTGGGTGGAAGGCTGGATTCTGGCCGGCTTCTTCATGCACACCAGAGGAAGCCTTGTGAAGGTTAAAGCAAATTCGCGAAAGACAGCTGAGCAATTCTCGCTCTCTCAACGTCCATTTCGCAGGGGATCGACAGAATATATTACGGCGATCCTCGGTTCCATTTTTCCGGAGAGCCAGCCATTGAACTCACAAGTGCATGAGGTGCAGTTGGATGTCCGGTTCCAGGCTGACGTTTCGTGGAATCACGTGTTCGGTCTTTGCGCGCTTGCGAAAGAAGGCAACGCAGAATGGCATTCCCATCGCGCGCCCAGCGGGAGAAGCCGTCAAAGACGGGGTCAGGATTCAGTGGAAGTACGATCCTGATACAGAGCTGTTGGAAGTGGAATGCGTCAAGACACCGTTCTGGATCGATGCGACGCGGGTCAACCGGAGGCTGAGCCTGGAAATCCAAGCCACGCTTGGGTCCGAGCATAACGCCTGAGTCTCGATCATCAGCGGAATGGCCGGCCTCATCGTCGCCTACACCGGCACTCGCATGCTTCTCGCCATGGCCTTCCCCGGCGCGCAGAACGTCCCCATCGACGCCAGCCCCTCCGGAGTGGTGCTCGCCTTTGCCTTCGGAATCTCGCTCCTCACCGGCATCCTCTTTGGCGTAGCCCCTGCATGGATCACATCTAACGCAAACCCAGCCGACGCCCTCCGCAGCGGGACCCGCACCACCACCTCCGGAGCCTCACTCCTGCAGCGCAGCCTCATCGTGCTGCAGTCGGCTCTCGCCCTGGTGCTGCTGGTCGGAGCAGGCATGTTTATCCAAAGCCTGAATAAGCTCAGGAACATCGATCTCAAGCTCAACCCGACGAACCGATACATCGTCCATTTCAACCCGCAGGCAGCGGGCTACTCCCCCGCCCAGGTTGAAGCCCTCTATCGAACCATCGAAGACCGGTTCCACGCCATCCCCGGCGTCCAAAAGGTTGGCATCTCCACCAACACCCCAATGGAGGCCAACAACTCGGGCGAAGGCGTCCAAATCCAAGGCCAGCCCTTCCTAAACGACGGGGCGTCCTGGGTCAGGGGCAACGCCGAATACTTCGACTCCGTAGGAACCCACGTCCTCATGGGACGAGGCTTCACCACCCAGGACACCTCAACCACACCAGCCGTCGCCGTCGTCAATCAGTCCTTCGTCAAAAGATTCTTCAAGCCCGGCGAGAACCCGATCGGTCGCCGTTTCGGCTCACCCGGGACGCAATCCTCAGGAGACTTTGAGATCGTCGGCGTTGTCGAGGACACCGCATACACCTCCGCGACCTGGAAGAACCACCAGATGTACTTCATCCCCTGACCCAACGCATACCAGAGTCCGCACGCCGACGCCCAATCGAGCGGGATACCGGCCTCTACGCTGGCGCCATCGTCATCCAGACCGATCGCCTCATGGACAACATGCAATCCATCGCCCGCCAGACACTCGCTGCCATCAATCCGAACCTCTCAGTTGTCAAATTCCAGACCTTCGACGAGCAGATCGCCGACCGCTTCACTCAGGACCGCATGATCACGCGCCTCATGACTCTCTTCAGCATCTTGGCTCTTCTGCTCGCAACCCTCGGCCTCTACGGTGTCACCGCCTACACCGTAGCCCGCCGCACCTCCGAGATCGGTATCCGCATGGCCCTCGGCGCAAACCGCAGCTCCGTTGTCGGTATGATCATGCGCGGAGCCATGCTCCAGACCGCGATCGGCCTCGCAGCCATCGGAATACCCGTAGCCTGGTTTTGCGTCCGCTACATCGAATCTCAGCTCTACGAATCCAAGGGCATGAGCCTCGCCGTCCTCACCATCGCCACCCTGACACTGACCGCAGCAGCCGCAGCTGCTGGACTCATCCCAGCTCAACGCGCAGCCTCAACCAATCCATCGCAAGCTTTGAGGACCGAATAGCAATTTGCTCTCTGTTCGTAGAACTGTGATGGCATAGAAGTCCTGAACTGTCAGCTCCCGAAAAGTCTTAGTGCTGTATCTGGAGCGCCCCGTCACGTAAGAGTGCGCGGCTGCGAGTTCTCCGAGGGGCGCTTCTGATACAGCGACTTGAAGGAAGCCGCCCTCATGGAAGCCTATGTACTTTGAACCCCTTTCCGGCAGCGGCGTAGTTGCAAGTGAGTCGAACGATAGACTGGGAGCGGCTTTAACCGTCAT
>CZKL01000134.1_pt1 | contig 16738 bp, 15 predicted proteins | sample 1122441 | NCBI WGS metagenome assembly CZKL01 (sample SAMEA3539301, study PRJEB10725) | soil metagenome | biome: tundra; feature: field; material: soil | place: USA | collected 2010-05 | depth 0.15 m
CTTTGGTGCCGGCTTGCCGCGGAAGCACCGCCACCAGCGGCGGCTCGCGCTCCATCAGCTTCTGCAGACCGCCCAGAACGTCGGCGATTTCATCGAAGCGATGCAGCCGCTCCGTGCGTCCACGCAATTCTCCCGGCGTCTGCGGACCCCGCAGCAGCAGCACGCAAACCAGCGCCGTCTCCGCGCGGCTGAAGTTGAAAGCCTCGCCCAGCCAATGCTCGTACTTGGTCACCCGGCCATCGGAACTGCGCGCGCGGCCTGCCAGCCGGTGATCTTCAAGCCCATGCAATGCCTGGAGCACGGCCTCTTCATCGAGATCCATGACCGGCTCTCGATTCGACCGCTGGTTACACGCATTCATCAATGCATTGAGCGAGAGCGGGTAGTAGTCGGGCGTGGTGACTTCTTTTTCAATCAGCGCCCCCAGCACGCGGGCTTGAGCGGCGGTGAGAACGATGGTTTGGGAGGGCGGCATACCTGTATTTTGTCACCCGGACGCGGTTCACGTGGAGGTTGAGGTATGGCTAACGTTTAGTTTGAGCGCGGTTGAACGGTCGGGCCTCATTGCAGTCAAGCCTTAGAAAAATCGTGCCCGCTCCTCCAAGGTCGGTAATGGACAGCTGGCAAGGCGTCCGCCGATCCTGTAGCGCATCCGGGCCACAAGGCGATAGCCAAGGTCCCGCAGCGGCCTGGGAACCAGGCGCAGCATACCGCCCAGCGCAGGCCAGGGTTGCGGCAGTTCTGCCAGCAGCGCCAACACCGCTTCTGAACGCATCAGCTCTCGCTCCCGCTTTTGGTTTGCGCCAGAACTTCCATCTGCGTCAGAACTTTGTTCAAACCATTTCACCACCAGGAGGCTTCCGGGAGTACCAGTCCCGAGCGCGTCTGATTGCCTACCTGTCGCGGAGAACTCACCACGTGCCAGCAGCGCAGCCACCTTGGGCGATTCAAAAGGCGCAAAGCGCAGGCGGTCGTTGCGATCGTGCTTGAGCAGCCACCGCACCGAACTATTGCAAAATCCGCAGCGTCCGTCATACACAACCAGCAGCCGCGTTCGTGCCTCAGTGAGCTTGTCCACATCTATGCGGATGCCGGCGGACGAGCCGGAGATTCATGAGAACGCCGTCGCACGCTCGCCCTCTATACTGAACCCACCATGAGCTCTCCGACGTCGACTGCCAACCACACCCGCTCCCAGGCCCTCCAGCAGCGCGCTGAGCGCTATTTTCCCGGCGGGGTAAATTCGCCGGTGCGCGCCTTTCGCGCCGTGGGCGGAGCGCCCCCATTCCTCGAGCGTGCCGAGGGCGCATGGTTAACCGACGCCGACGGCAACCGCTATATCGACTACTTTGGCTCCTGGGGACCGATGATCCTGGGCCATGCTTTTCCGCCCGTAGTGGAGGCCATTGAGCGCGCGGCCCGCAACTCCGCCAGTTTCGGAGCCTCCACGGCGGCTGAAGCCGACCTCGCTGAACGCGTTGTCGCCTGCTATCCGGCGATTCAGAAGCTCCGTTTCGTCAGCTCCGGCACCGAGGCCACCATGTCGGCCATTCGCCTCGCCCGCGCTGCCACCGGCCGCAACATTATCGTCAAGTTTGAGGGCTGCTATCACGGACATGCCGACGGTCTGCTGGTAAAGGCCGGGTCAGGCGTCGCCACTTTCGGCATACCCGGTTCTGCCGGAGTACCCGATGCCGTCGCTCATTTGACCATGGCTCTGCCATTCAATGATCTTGCGGCAGTCGAGGCGGCTTTTGACGCACACCCCGATGCCATCGCTGCCATCATCCTCGAACCGGTGGTCGGTAACGCCGGCTGCATCCCGCCCGCTCCGGGATATCTGCGAGCGCTGCGCGACCTCACCAGCCGTGAGGGAGCCCTGCTGATCGTGGACGAAGTGATGACGGGCTTCCGCGTCTCCCTCGGCGGTGCACTGGAGCTCTATGGGATCGATGCCGACCTGGTCACCCTGGGAAAGATCGTAGGTGGCGGGCTCCCTGTTGGCGTCTTCGGCGGTAAACGCCAATTCATGGACATGCTCGCCCCGCTTGGCCCCGTCTACCAGGCCGGCACCCTTAGCGGCAATCCGCTAGCCATGGCCGCAGGGATAGCTACGGTCAGCTATCTTCAGGACCACACGGCGGAGGTCTACTCCAAGCTTGAGGAAACGTCCAAAGCCGTCGCCGAAGGTGTCGCCGCAGAGGCGTCGGAAGCCGGTATCGCGCTCACGCTCAACCGTGTCGGCGCCATGTGGACGTGGTTCTTCACCCCTGACCCGGTCACCAACTACGACGAGGCCGCCAACTCCGACACCGAAGCCTTCGGCCGCTTTCATCGCGCCATGCTTGAGCAGGGCGTGTGGTTGCCACCCAGCCAATTTGAAGCCGCGTTCCTGGGCACTGCCCACGGAGCAGAAGAGACAGCCATGACCATCGAGGCGGCGCGAATAGCCTTCAAATCCGTCCAAAAGGGCTGAGCTGTTTTTCAATTTCGATGTTGGGCGTCAGGATGAAATTAGGCGTGGTAGCGAGACCCTCAACCCCATGCATCCACAGTCACAAAGCTATGCGTTGAAGCGTAGCGCGCCAGCAGCCTTCCCACCGCCCCCACTGAAGGCCCGCGGTCAGCATTTAATCCCCGGTGGCTGCCGTCGTGAAGCACGATGTTCGCCGCACGGCCGCCTGCCTCAAGGCCTTGGATCTTCCTCATGAGCTGTCCGGCGATTCGGTCGGCCGACTTCTCGCTCCAGTCCGAGGTCATCGCATTCCAGAGCACCGGCGTCAAGCCCAGGCGGCGCGCCGTAGCCAGCACATCCGGCCGTCGCGCTCCAAACGGAGGCCGAAAATGCCGCACCGGCTTGCCCGTGATCTGCTCCAGCGTTTCTTTGGTTCTAATTAGCTCCTCGCGGCCGCGGGCAGGAGCAGTCATGGCCAGGTTGGGATGCGACCAGGTGTGATTGCCGATGAGGTGTCCGGCATCGGCGATAGACCGTGTTAGAAGGGGTTCAGCTTTCGCGAATTGGCCCACCAGGAAAAACGTGGCCCGCACGCCGCGGCTTCCCAGGATGTCTAGCAGTTGCGGAGTCCACGCTGGGTTCGGTCCATCATCGAAGGTCAGCGCCAGCTCTCCCGGCTTCGCCGGAGCGATGAGCGTCGGCCCAAAGATCTGCGACGCCGGCCACATCGCCGCGTAAGCGTAGCCCCCGACCGCCAATCCAGCCGCCGCCAACGCGTCGTAAATCCCTCGTGATGAAAGAATAAGCATCCGCTTCTCTAGTGTGCGGCGGTAGGTCGATCCATTGCAAGCTCTCCCCTGCTGGCGCGACAGCGCTATTTCGCCGGAATCTCAACACTGCGTACAGCCAGAGCGGCGTGGACTTCGGCCGCTCAAGCGCGAATAATGCGGATCAAAAGGACGGGCGGATATGAAGTCTTCAGTCGCGATTCTGGGGCTTGTCTGGCTAGGGGAGGCGCTGGCCGCTTCGTCTCAGCCTCCGGCCCTTTCTTTTCGCCAGGCTACAATTCCCACCGGAAACGGCCCAAGATATGTCGCCGTGGCTGACGTCAACCTGGACGGCAAGCCCGACCTCGTGGTCGCCAATGCCGAAAGCGGCACGGTGACCGTGCTGCTTGGAGAAGGTCAAGGTAATTTCCATGCCACGGAGGCCTCTCCCATAGCCGCGGGCCATCTTCCCAATGATATTGTCGTGGCTGATATGAACGGGGACGGGCATCCAGACCTCGTGATCGCGAATCACCAATCTCCCTATCTCACTATTCTTCTAGGCGACGGCAAGGGTGGCTTCAGACCCGCGCCCGGCTCCCCTTTCGATGTTCACTCCACGCCCCATCCGCACGCAGTTGCTATCGGTGCATTCAGCACCCGTGGAGTCCTCGACGTCGTCACCGATAGCTGGGGAAACAATCGGATCGAACTGTTACAGGGCAATGGCAAGGGTGGACTCCATCTGCCCGGCCGTTTCTTTCCCGTTGGGCACCGACCCTACGAACGGCTCCGGTCAGCGGATTTCAACGAGGACGGGTTTCCAGACGTTGTCACCACCAACCTCGACGACGGAACCGTCACCATCCTGCTTGGCGACGGGAACGGTAATTTGCGTGACGCGCCGGGCTCGCCCGTTGCCGCGGGAGCGAAGCCATGGCAACTTGCTATCGATGACTTCAATCACGACGGATTTCCCGATCTGGCTGTCATTCCCTACGAGCGCGATGTCGCCAATCCCCGAGACGTCGCGGTTACCATCCTGGCCGGCAACGGGAAGGGCGGGTTCGGTCTCTTGCTACCGTCGCCTTTATCGCTTGAAGGTTGCCGAGGACCCAATAGCATCGCTGCTGGTGATTTGAATGGGGATGGTTTGCGCGACATCGTTGTGGCCTGCTCAGAGAGCAAAAGCCTGGCGATCTTTCTAGGCCGCGCCAATGGGGGATTCATGCGCATGACTCATCCCTCGCCGGGCGGATGGGGCTCCGTGGCGGTGGCCGATCTGAACGGCGATGGTAAGGACGACCTGATCACGGCAGATAATGACAAGGGAACAATCACGCTCTTTCTAAGCCATTAACGCAGCATGTCGGAACGCGGGACGCTTCTATTGCATCTACCTAAGCCAGCGGGCGTATACTCGCACTGGTTCGGGCCGTATCTTGAGTCGACGGAGCGGCACTGGAGACAAAATGAGCCTCACGACTTTCCCCGGCGGTGGATCTTCTTCCACCGGTGCCCCCATCACAAAAGTGACCATGCCTGCGCTGGCTGAGATGAAGCGACAGGGCAAGCCCATTAGCGCCCTTACGGCGTATGACTATGCCACGTCACGACTTGTCGATGAGGCGGGTATCGATATGATCCTGGTCGGCGACTCCCTGGCGATGGTCGTTCTTGGGCACGACAACACCATGTCCATCACCGTGGACGAGATGCTCCACCACACTCGCGCTGTTCGCCGGGCGGTTCGCCGAGCGCTGGTGGTGGCTGATATGCCCTTCGGCAGTTATCACGGAACGGTTGCTGAGGGCGTTGCCAATGCCGTGCGCTTCCTCAAAGAGGCTGGCGCTGAAGCGGTCAAGATCGAAGGCCCCCGCGTCGAACTGGTACGTGCACTGACCGAGGCTGAAATTCCGGTCGTCGCCCACCTCGGACTGACCCCCCAAAGTGTGCACCGGATGGGCGGTTATCGCGTCCAGGCACGCACCACCGAGGCTGGCAAGCAATTGAAGGCCGACGCCATTGCCTTGGCGCGCGCTGGAGCCGGCGCCGTGGTCCTCGAAGGCGTTCCCCGGGAAGTGGCCGCAACCATCACCCTGGAGTTGTCAGTCCCTACCATCGGCATCGGGGCTGGACCGGATTGCGACGGCCAAATCCTTGTATTTCATGATCTTGTCAATTTGACGTTTTCGCCTGCCGCCAAATTCGTCCGTCGCTATGCAGACGCCGCCAGCCTGATTCGCAGTGCCGTCGAGCACTACCGTGAGGACGTGGAACGTCACGCTTTCCCCTCGGACGCAGAGAGCTACCACCTGCCGAGAAATGGAAGGCCCACCCTTGTCTCGTATTCGGACGACTCCGACGGCATCGTGAATTCTGACGCTTTACAGGATTTTGGAGAGTTCAGCCAAGCCTGATGCAAGTCCTTCGAACTGTCTCCGAACTCCGCACCTGGTCCCGTCAGCAACGGAACACCGGTAATACGATTGGCCTGGTGCCCACCATGGGCGCTTTGCACGCCGGACACGCATCTCTCATCCGCGCGGCACGGGAATCGAGCGATAGGGTCATCGTCAGCATCTTCGTCAACCCCACCCAGTTCGGCCCCACCGAAGACTTCGCGCGCTACCCCCGTACTTTTGACGCCGACTGCGCGCGGGCCGAGACGGAGGGCGCGGACGTGGTCTTCGCCCCTTCCGTCGATGAACTTTATCCGGCCGGTGCTGTCACATTCGTTGAGGTCGAGGGATTGAGCCAGCGTCTCGACGGCGCGTCCCGCCCCGGTCATTTTCGCGGCGTCGCGACCGTCGTGACCAAGCTGTTCGTTGCCAGCGACGCTGACCAAGCTTTTTTCGGCCAGAAAGACGCAGCCCAGGTCGCCGTTCTGCGCCGCATGACGACCGACCTGCTGCTTCTCGCTACGCGCATCGTGGTGTGCCCTATCGTCCGCGAATCCGACGGACTGGCGTTGAGTTCTCGCAACATCTACCTCAGCCCTGACGAGCGCCAATCAGCTCTTGCTCTGAGCCGCTCGATCCGCAGAGCGGAATCTCTGGTTGCGCAAGGCGATCGCAACGCCACGACTCTCATCGGTGCGGCCCAGGAAATATTCGCCGCCGAACCTAGCTTGCGTGTTGATTACATTGAACTTGTAAATTGGGAAACGCTGGAGCCGGTGCAGATCGCCGCGACGGGAAGTCTGTTCGCCGTGGCCGCCTGGGTGGGAGCCACCCGGCTCATCGATAACACGATCCTCGCCTAAAGGCGTTGCGATCGTTGACTTTGATTCAGCAGGACAGCCCGCGGACTTTCGTTTCGATCCACAAGCTCGCTACGAAGTGATGTCCACCACGCTCGACTGCGTCTCAACCCCTTGAATATTCACCAGTACGCCCTGACTACCGGGAGAAATGGTGTGGGTCTGAGGGGCGCGCCAGTGGTCGATGTAGCTGATCCTGTGCACGCAGCCGATGGTGCAATTCGGCGAGCAGCTTTTAGCGGTCCGGAATTCCCGCTTCACGTCGGCCGTCGTAAATTCCGAAAGCGGTACGCCGGGGTATCCGCGCTGTTGCGAGCAGTAGTGCACCAGCCCGTCCTCGCAGATGTACAGGTAGCGTGAGCCTGCGCGGCACCGCCAGTCATTCGGCTTTCCCAGCGCAATCGCCTCCTGGAACTTGTCGAACTGGGCGTAGTTGGTCTTCTTCCGATTGGTCATTTCGAAGTAGACCTTGGCCTCTTCATCCTGTAGCGGCTTCAACTGCCCGTCGCCGTCGTGGATAATCCCGATTGTCGATTCAAACCCCAGTTCAAGCGCCCTCTTGCCGATGACCAGCGCATCGTTGGGGTTTTTGAAGCCACCGCCGACTACCGAGTTGATATTGACGTGGAACTCGGCATACTGAGCCAGCATTTGGAGCTTCTTGTCCAGCACCTTCAAACTCTTTTTGGAGATCTCGTCCGGCTCAATGTTATCGATGGAAATCTGCATGTGGTCGAGACCGGCGCGGTTGAGCCGCTCGATCCGCTCCGCATTCAGCAGGTAGCCGTTGGTGATCATCCCGGCAATCGCACCGGTCCCGCGCATACGACGGATAATATCGTCCAGCTGCGGGTGGGTCAGGGGCTCGCCGCCGGAGATGCCGATCATGGCTGTTCCCAGCCGGCCAAGGTGATCGATACGCCGGAACATCTCTTCCAGCGGTACCGGCTCAGACACCTTGTCGTACTCATTGCAGTAGGCGCAGCTCAAGTTACAGAAGCGCATGGGGACGATCTGCGCCAGCACCGGGTGCCCGGTAGCAGCCAGGGCGCGGCCAACCATCGCCAACTCGCGCACCTTGCGCGTCGCCGCCTTTACCCGCCCGCGCAGTGTGGATCTCCGGGGAATTGCCATTCTATCTATTGAATCACATCCCGGGCTCGGGTTCCATCTTGGCGCGGGCGCCGGTACTGGGTCAGATTAGTTAGAATCAGGATTCTTGGTTGGGGACATTCAGAGCTAGAATCATTCGCATGTGCTTCAAAATCACGCCCGCCCTGCGAGAGCACTGCAATTATCGCGGTGTTTCCGCGGAGTTGGAGCGGCGTGGTTATGGTTCGTCCAGGCCCCAGCTTGCCTGGGCGAATCGGCAGAAATCCCATGAACCCGAAAAGCCTCCGGACGATCAGAACCAGGACGTGAATTTAGGTCCGCTCAGTGCCCCAGATTCAAAGTAACCCACCATCTGGGCGCCGGTTACCTTCCTGGAATGCCAAAAAACGGGCCTGTCGATCGGACTAAAAGCTCAGTTGTCGCTGCTCATGGTCCCGTACACCCCGCCGCCGCTCACAAACAGCTTCTCGGCCGTTCCCCGCAGGATGCGATACAGGGCAAACTGCCTTGAGGTGTCTCCGCGCAGCTCAAACAGCAGTTCACCACGATTGTCAGCGAGGGCGTCCACGGCATCCACCAGGCGCATGCGGGGAGTCTCGTCCAGATGGGCGCCATCGGTAACGCTCTTGAACACAACGCGTACGTTGCCGTAGAGGTCCGGTTGCGCCACAAGGGTGACAAACTTCTGTTTAGCCACGGGACCATCGGTGTGCGCCGTCAGCACCATCGTCGCCCCCGACCCGTAGGTCAGCTCGAATACGCGAAATTGCTCGTCCTCCAATTCCGCAGGCGGGGGAGGCGGTGCCGGCTTGGCGGCTCTGTGCGCCGCGGTGGTACCAGCCGTGGTCGTGCGTCTGGGCGCAGGCTTGGGTGCTGGTGCGGGCGTGGATAAGCCCAGTTCCGTGCGGGCGATGTCCTCCATCGCCGACTTCATCTTGTCCCGGTCGTCGGGATTCGACCACGCATACGTCCATGGATGGTCCGGCTGACTCTTGGCGTCCGACACCGCTACCGCCTGCTGCATGTCAGCGGGCAGTCCCATCAGGCTGGGCGGCAACTCGCTCGCTGGACCACTGGATTTGCCTCGCTTCAGTCGCGGCCGGTCCGGATCCGTAACATCGGCGACCGAGTCCACATGCCCTACATCCTCGGGAGCTTTCTTGCCCTTCTTCATCACTGGGCGGTCGGGATCGCTGGACTGCGACTCGCTCGAACTGCTGGCTGAACTGTTGTCCGTGGTCGGCTTGTGCAGGACCGGTTGGTCCGGATCGTTGCTGGAAGCCGAATCGCTGGAGCTATCGCTGCCTGTCTTCTTGTGCAGCGTCGGACGATCCGGGTCGCTCTGTCTAGCCGGCGCGCTCGAAGCAGCGGTACCGGAAGTTGCGCCGCCGCTCGTCGAGTCGCCGGTATGTTTCTTGCGATGAAGCACAGGCTTGTCGTCGTTCCAGTCTTCGTCCTTGTCGAGAAGGACAGGTGCTGCCGCGGCATTCTTAGCCACCGGTACGGGTTTCCAGTCTCCGAACCCGACCCATGCCCCCTGCTCCTGGCCGGCGCTTGTGATGTCAAACAGGCCTATGGTTTTGCCGTTGCGCTTCAACACGTATTCCACTTCACTGGTGAGCGACATGGGCTGGGGACGTGCCAGGTAAACTCCACCGTCCTGCAACTTTTCCCCGTCAAAAACGGTGATGGGTACCATGCGGCAGGCCTTGGGCTTGCCCGCCTCCCCGGTCCACTCCAGAACACCCACCGCACGCAGCTCAGGAGCATCTTTGCTCTTCTTGGTGATCTGCCCCGGATACTGCGACCACGCGGCTGCACTGGTCATCAGAACAGCGACGGCGAGACAAACGGCCGCGGCGCACGATGACACGGTCCGCCCGGCTCGGGAATAATGCAAATTGATGGTCAATCCATCCGACATATGAGGGCTTTCCCCATGGAACTGAACGAAAAAGTTGCTGATTTCACTTTGCAAACGGACGAGGACAAGACTGTAAGCCTGTCAGACTATGCTGGCAAACCGGTCGTACTCTTCTTTTATCCTAGGGCCGATACGCCTGGCTGCACAATTGAGGCGTGCGGCTTCCGCGACACCTTCACTAAACTGCAGGCCGACGGAGCCGTCGTCCTCGGCATTTCCCGTGACACCCCCAAGGCCCAGGCCAAGTTCCGCGCCAAGTTCGATCTTCCGTACACGCTCCTTGCTGATGTAGACGAGAAAGTCTGCAATCAGTTTGGCGTGCTCAAGGAAAAGAACATGTACGGCAAGAAAGTCTTCGGCATCGAGAGAACCACTTTCGTGATTGGCCCGGACCAGACGCTGCTTCACATCTTTCCCAAGGTCACTCCCGAAGGCCACGCCGAACAGGTGCTCGCCCTGATCAAGGAATGGAACAAATCTCACAAAAAGTAGGGGCCAGGGAGCAAGGAGTCTTAGCTGCTGAAGCACGATTGCCCGGCCGCCTTCTCCCCCGCTCCTTCTTCGATGCGGATCCGGAATGGGTGGCTCCGCGCCTGCTCGGCAAGCTGCTGGTTCACAAGGCCACCGCGGATTCTGAGGTCATGGTCGGCCGCATTCTGGAGACAGAGGCCTACCTCGGCCCTCATCACGAGCCGCCCGACCCCGCGGCGCACGCCCACCGTGGTCCCACGCCGCGCAATCTGGTCTTGTTCGGCCATGCTGGACACGCTTACGTGTACTCCATCTACGGCCTCTATTTCTGCATGAACGTGTCTTGCGAGGCGGAGGGCCAGGCCGGCTGCGTGCTCCTCCGCGCCCTGCAGCCCGTGGCAGGCATCGAGCAGATGATCCGCAATCGCGTGATCGATTACAGCGGGGAACTGACCGATCGCGTGGCCCGCCAGCTCACCTCCGGCCCCAGCCGCCTCTGCGAAGCCCTCGGCGTGACGCGCACCAGCCACAACGGCATCGACCTCACCAATTCAACCGCGCTATTGCAGGTGCGGGACGATGGATATGCTGTTCCCGAAGCCCTCGTAACCCCGCGCATAGGCATCAAGCACGCCGTCGATTGGCCTCTGCGTTTCGTCATTCCGGGGCTGCCGTGCGTCTCCGGACCGAGAAGTTTAAGCGGCAAACGCATCTTTATCTCTTAGAATTCCGTCAGAACTAGCACGAACTTATTCCTACGAGGAAGACCAAACGACTTGAAAAAGACTTCCCTGTCCATGCCAGCTCTGGCCGCTCTCATGGGTGCGGCGATCTTTGCGACTGCCTCAGTAGCGGCGCAAGCGCCTCCACCTGCTCAGTCTCCCGCCGGCGGTCCTCCGCCCCAGCACCGCCCCGATCCTCCGCCGACCAACCTCAAGGTTTTGCCCAAAGATCTCACCGGCGAACAGGTGCACGAGATCATGCACAAGTGGGAAGCCGATCTCGGCTCCAACTGCAGCACCTGCCACACCGCCGATCCTAAAAACATCGGCCCCAATGGCCGTGCTCGGCTCAACTTCGCCGACGATTCCAAGCCGGAAAAGGCCACGGCGCGCTTGATGTACAAGATGATGGAAGACATCAACAAGAGCTACATCAGCAAAATCGACTCTTCCGGAGCCCCTGTCACCTGCGGCACTTGCCACCGCGGCCATCTGGGCCCAGAACCCTTCGTGGCTGCGCCCGACCACGACCACGACGGGCCACTGCCGGCTGGACAAAAGCCGCCCATGCCTCACTAGAATGCGGGGAGTTGTCTTCGTGGCGGGTCCGTGGCCATTCTTTCGGAGTATTGCTGGCGAAAGGTAGAAATCACCCTGCCGCTTTAAGGCTTCCATTCCAAAGTGGTCACCGACCCTGCACCAAGGTTGCCGACCACCGTCTTTCCATGGAAGCGTATCCGGACCTCCTGATCCGCGGTCCCCTCATTCAGCGCGTAAAGCACGATCGTGCCGTTGCGATTGCGAAATGCCACGTCCTTCACAGCCCCGTTGGCAGGCTCATCGCTGGCAATGCGAATCGCTCCCGGGTAGAGAAACTTGCTGGCGTGGCCCAGCACATAAAAATCCAGTTCGGGTTTGAACGTGACCTTCGCCGGATCGCTGCTGTCGATGGTGATCAGCCCACGGCACGTATCGCAACCACCGACCACAGGGCCATGATTCTGATCCGTGGCCAGCGCCCAAAGCACATAGCTCTTTGACCAGTTGCGCGCCACTGCAATCAACTCTGCCGCTTCCTCAGCCAGGATGTTGCCTTTCCCATCCAACCCCTTCTGCCACGTGCCTCCGCTCGACTCCGTGACCCACTGGTCCTTTTGCGGAAACCGCTCATGAAATGTCGTCATCACCGACGGGTCGCCGCCATAGTGATGCCACGCTGTACCCGCGGCCAGCAACACCGCCCTGGGGTCCTTCAACACCGTCTCGGGATACTCAGGATGATCCCAGTTGTGGTCATAGGCCATCACGATCGGACTCAGATGCGCTTCACTCAGCGCCGGAGCCAGCGCTTGCCCGAAAAACTTCGCCTGCTCCGCCGGTAGCATTTGCATGCCGCTGTAGGTCGGCGGTGCAAACAGAGGCTCATTCTGCACACTCAGCGCCCACACCGGCACCCCCGCCGCCTGATATGCCTGAATCGTCTTTACCAGGTACGTAGCGAACGCGGGATAGAAGTCTGGAACCAACGCAGATGCTTCCTTGGTCTCAGCCTTCGCGCCCAGCATCGACCCTGTCGTCTTCATCCACCCCGGCGCGCTCCACGGCGTCAGCATCACGTGGATCTCAGGATTCACCGCCAGTGCCTTCTTCAGCAGCGGCAGAATATATTCCTGGTCATGCGCGACAGAAAAATGCTCGAGCTTTGTATCCGTCAGTCCGGGTGGCGTGGTGCATGCCTTCGCGCCCTGCTGGCACAGATCGTCAAAGGAGTAAAACGTCACCGCCAGATCCGACGACCCAACCGGCTGCCGCAGGATATTCAAAGCGATGCCGTCTTTGCGGTCGAACAGCATTTTGAAAGCAGCATCGGTTTGCGCCGCTCCCAGCTTTTTGTCGAACAGCCATGCCGCCGAGTCGGTCAACGACGCTCCAAAGCCATCCATCTGCTGAAAGGGCCGCGCATCGTCGATGTTGATCACAGGCAGCGACTCCAGCGCCTTCGAATGCTCAGCGAATTTCAGCTTCGCGCCGGGCGTGAGGGCCTTGTGCAGATCCGGAGTTGTCTCGTAAACGGAAACAGACTGCGCCGCTACGGTGGCGGCGGTTAAGCAGATCAATGCGGCTAAGTGGATGAAGCGGGCCATTCACTCTCCTTGACGTCGAAGGAGAATCCTAGAGCATAAGGTCCATCTCCGTTAAGTAACTTGAAGGTGGCGCGACATACAACCGCAATCCCCGGTTTAGACTCGTGAGACACCTTCCTGTATCACTGCGAGGACACGCTTACGCCTCGCGTCCCACGCGAATGATGGTCACATCGTCGTTCTGACCATGGTTCTGGGCAATCTCAGCGATCGCTTGTGCAGTAGCGCCCTCGCGCAGCAACGACTCCACTCGCGCGAATCCGAGCAGTTGTCGTTGCTCATTCTGTGCTTCGGCGATCCCGTCTGTAAGTAGGACGATCGCATCGCCAACCGCCATCTCCAGGCTCATCTGCTCATAAGCAGCAGTCTTTACCAAGCCCAGCGGCAATGTTCCCGGCAACTCAATCTCAATTCCGTTCTTATAAGGCGGAAGGTGGCCGGCGTTCGCCAAAGTCAATCGCCCTTGATCCTCAACGCGTACGACGAGACACGTCGCAAAACCCTCATGCATGTGACCGGAGAGGCAGCCATTCAGTTCCGCCAGAATCGCGGCCGGCTCCTCCGTAAAACCGCACACGGTGCGCAGCGCACCCACAATCATTGAGACGATCATCGCCGCCCGCAAGCCTTTGCCGCTGACGTCGCCAATGACGATCAGTGTTTGCCCACTCTTGAGAGGAATGACCTGAAAGAAATCGCCACCCACTTTGGCTGCAGGCAGATAGACGCTTTCGATCGTATAGCCCTCGATCTGCGGCAGAATTTCAGGAACCATGACACGCTGTACTTCGCGGGCCGCAGCCATTTCGCTCTCCAGCATGGCCTTCTCCACATTCGCCCGCACAAAGCGCCGGCCTTCTCTAATGGACACGGTGACAAAACCGACGTAACCCAGGGTGACAACAATGATGATCGCGATGCCATCGAAAAGAAGGCGGCCGTGGAGATGCGCTATGTTGGCAGCCGTCGTTCCCACCGACCGCGGCGGGTCTGGAAGCCAGTAATTTAACAGGCCCATGAATGCAAATTGCAGGATGAATAGCGGAATAAAAGCTGTCCAGGATTTATTGCGCAGCTTGATGCCTGTACCCGCGTACGCGACCGCGAATAAGCCTGTGAACACGATGGCGATGGCGAACCGCAGCGGGGGTTGGCGACCCATATCGATGATGTCGTTGGCAAACGCAACGGTCGTGAAGACGAAGAAGACCGCCAGGAGAAAAATGACAATCGATTTTCGCGACGCGGTCTGCCAGGGGTCCACGTTACTCATTGAATGGGAACTTTCTTTCGAGGTGTCGGCGAGAAATCAAGATGAGTCGCACTCTGGTCCTCGACCGTTGGGTCAAAGTCTACGCTACGTCGGCACGCGGCACGATCAAGCCGTCGGTCTTGGAATTAATTAGCCGCGTTAGTTTATCGGCTGTGGACCCTGGCCCAATCTATCGCTCCCCAAGGTCGTCATCCTGAGCGTAGTTGAAAATCTGCAGCTGTTCTTCATTCAGCCGATAAGTTCGTTGCGTATTTCAATAAAGCTCGCACTGTCTGCCGGCTGCTCGCGTCTTCAACCCCTAGCGCCTCTCATCGGATCGATTGCCCGCGGTCAAACTCGCGGCACTCAACAGCTCGTTGCGCTGGTCACGCGAGGCCCCGGCGAGCTTCAGCAAAAGACTGCGCATCTGCGGAGTGAACTCGCGACGCGGAGCTTCGGGCCGCGCGAAACTCACGATCCAGTACAGCAACGGACCCAGGTAACTGGCCGCCACAATCAGATCTACATTGTGATAAGCATGTCCCAGCTTCTGGTGGGTGTGCACCAGCGATGCTGCGAGGCTCACTAGCGAATAAGCGCCGAGCCCGGTGGCTATCTGCAATTCGCGATTGAGCCATCCGATCACCAGCATGTGACTGCTGGCCGCCGACACCAGAAAAAATATCAGCCGCAAAATGGCGGTCGACTGTTGCAGGCATGCGAGGAAAATGCCATTGCGGCGGAAAAGCAAGAAAGCTTTGAGAGCTATACAGAGGCCAGGTGGCTAATTCTGCCGCGAGCAGTAACAGTGCGATTCCTGCCACAGTTCCGCGAGGCAGCGAAGAGCGTATCGGACGCAACACAGACCAGGCCAATTCAACCAGCACGCAGTATTGCAACGCCGAGTCCAGGGTCGACTCCACCAGGTAAAAACCAAAATAGCTCGCAGGGTAGCGCCTCTGTAAAAAGATCATCACGCCATCGTCGAGCACGCTCGCCGCGATATAGGCGTAGAAACAGGGCAGCGGCCGATACACGCGCCTGTACGTGAGCGACGCGAGAAACAGAATCTCCGCGGTCAGGCCTGCGAATTCAAGAAAGGTATCCAATTAGGTATTCAACTCACGACAGCAGAATCAGGTCGTCGTCCCTTGATTTGAAGTGCAATGGGATCGGGACTTCACCGGCCTAGACGCGCCCGCCTTCACGTGCGTAGTCGCCACTTTTGCCACCCGTTTTCGATTCCAGCTGAACGTTGCGAATGACAATCGCCTTGTCCAGCGCCTTGGTCATGTCGTACACCGTCAGCGCCGCCACCGAAGCAGCGGTCAGGGCCTCCATCTCGACCCCGGTCACACCCATCGTGGCGGCCGTGGCCGTGATCCGCACACCCGCACCCTCTACCTGCGCCTGCACATCTACGTGCGTCAAGGGCAGCGGATGGCACATTGGGATCAGCTCAGAAGTCCGCTTGGCAGCTTGGATGCCGGCAAAGCGCGCAACCTCCAGCGGATTGCCCTTAGGATTCGCAGGCAGCGCCGCAATTACAGCCGCCGAGAGTTCCACGAAGGCAGAGGCCGTTGCGGTACGGCGGGTGGGCTGCTTGGCGCTCACGTCGACCATGGAGGCCTGTCCGGCCTCGTCATAATGCGACAGCTTTGTCGGTTCACTTTTCGACATGAATTTCCTCAAACCAGAAGGATGCGAACAATGTCCCCTGCTTCCAGGCGATCGGTTCCTTCCGGCACTACCAGGAAGCAGTTGGAGCGCGAGAAGGACGCTACGTCTCCCGAGCCTTGCGAACCAACCGCGGCCACTTCGGGCAGATTGCCGGCGGGGGGATTGAAAAGACAGAATGCGGGCACGAAGCGCGTCAAATCGGTCTTTCCCTTGATGTCCTTTTTCAGTCGAGCGAGGGCAAAGCGCGGTACTTGCTCCGTAATGTTGCCCGCAAGGGCCGACAGCACGCCCGCCCCAAACAACAGAAACGTGGCGGCCGAAGAGATGGGATTGCCCGGAAGTCCTAAGAAGGGCAGAGGCCTTGCATCCCGCACCGACGGGTTGGGTGGAAGTTCTCCAAACACGAGTGGCTTGCCGGGCTGAATGCGCACGCCGGTGAAATGGAACTGCGCGCCCATTCGGGCTAGGGCTGGCTCAACCAAGTCGAATTTGCCTGCTGAAACTCCCCCTGAGATCAGCAGCATATCCGCTTCAAGGGCTTGCAGCAGAGTGGCATCGAGGGATTCCGCAGTGTCGCTGGCGGGGGGCAGAATGTGGGGCTCACCGCCTGCCTGAGCTACCAGCACGGCAAGCATAACTCCATTAGAATTGCGAATCTGACTGGGCCCGGGCTCCGCATCGATCGCCACCAGTTCGTCGCCGGTGGCCAAAATGGCCACCTTGGGACGGACAAACACGTCCACCGTTCCGTAGCCACACGTGGCGCCCAAAGCAATCTGCGCCGCCCCAAGGCGTGTACCGATGGCCACCAGCTCATCTCCGGCGCGGGCCTCGGCACCCAGCGGTACGATGTTGTCACCCTCTGATACGGTTCGAGGTGGGATGAGGCGAATCTGGTCGCCGGTCCTCTCCACATGCTCCACCATGACCACCGCATCGGCTCCCGGC
>CZKL01000012.1_pt1 | contig 16698 bp, 15 predicted proteins | sample 1122441 | NCBI WGS metagenome assembly CZKL01 (sample SAMEA3539301, study PRJEB10725) | soil metagenome | biome: tundra; feature: field; material: soil | place: USA | collected 2010-05 | depth 0.15 m
AGCTGGTCCCGCTACCGCCGCCTCCGAGCAAAGATCATCCAGCCGTCACATCGATTCCCGACTGATCCTCGAGTTGGGCCAACGTCGACAAGCGAACTTAGATGTCCACAGGCGAAGTCCATATCACACTTTGAGGCGATGAAACTCAGAAGGGATGAACCTCGCGCTTGAACTTCCAGAAGGTCTCATGTTTTATCAGGTACGGTCGGTGTGCCTGAGTAGGCACGGATCTTCGTGCCGTTCAAGGCCAACTCTCCCGCGGGATATTCTCTCTGCGTTCGCGGACGATGAGAGAGACCCGGCAGCCCCACCGCATGCACGATAACTCGTCAGCGTTTTTGTCGGCCCCAAAGCACTGAGCGAACTCGATGGTCAGATTTAACGGGTGGAAGATTGACCTTGTGCTTGCTGGTTGGATTGGGTGGCAAAGCTGCGGACGAGTTGTAAGATGCGGTCGATTTGCTGGTCAGAGAAATCTCTGCCGAAGGCCGGCATGTTTCCTCTTCCATTTTTGATCACCTGCCGCAACAAGGCGTCGTTGTTCCTTTGAACAACCGCGGAGCGCAGATCGGGAACGTTCAGGCGCTGGCCCCCACTTCAGAACCTTCGCCATGCTCCGCATGGCAGGTGGAGCAGCGGGCCTGAAATGTTTCTTCGGCTTCCTGTGCGGGCTGCTGAGATCCCCCTTGCTGGGGCCGGGCCACCGATGTGACCGGCAAGACCATGCACAATCCGGCAACTGCAAGCGTTGCCAAGTGGTTCCTTCGGATTCTATGATTCACAGTCTCTTCCAGAGTTGCGTCGCTTGGGGAATGAGCACGTTTCAATTTATCCATTCACTGATCGTGTGGCGGTCGGCGAATCGCTGCGGTGCAGCAATTCACCGACCCCCGAAATATCGACTTCAGTACTTTGTAACAGCGTCCGAAGCTGCGTTGTTGGCGGCAACTGTAGCTGACGGCAGCTGAGGTGTGCTATTCCCTGTCAGAAGACTCTCAATCGTCGAGGTGAACTCCTGATTTAGTTCTGTGTTGAACTCTCCGCTAGCGGGTGCGGCGAATCCCGAGTGGATCAGCTTCACACGGCCGTCGCGGCCGATGAAAAGCGTGGCCGGCCAGGTGTTTAGATTGACCGCCTGCGGCACTTTCTCCCACATCTCGCTGGGGGCGCCCGCAATCAGGTAGGTATAGGGAACTCCGTATTTTTTAACGAAAGCTTTCGCGCGACTGAGTGAGTACTGCTGCTCTGGCTCTTCAAAGTCGAGCGCAACAATCTCCAGCCCCCGGTCGTGATACTTCTTGTACAGCTGGACCAGGTATTGTGCTTCATCGTGGCAGTTCGGGCACCAGGTTCCGGTCACGATAGCCAGCACCACCTTGCCCTTGAATTGCGGATCATCGCTCGATACCAGCTTGCCGTTTACGTCCGGAAACTTGAAGGCAAACACTTCATTGGGATCGCGCACAGTAGTATGCTTCACGAAGTCGTCAGGCTGAGGAAGGCCCTTGGCTCGCGCGGCTTCTGGACGATATGCGATGAGCGGCTTGTCGGGAGTGTAAGCGCCTTTCAGCTGCAACTGCAGCGTTCCATCCGCCTCAGGTGTCACTTCCGCTACCAACGGGCGCGAGCCGTCGAAGTGACTGAGAATGAATTTGCCATCTTGGAAGTTGCCGTCCAATGCACCGGTGTCGCCATCAATGCGCAGGATGGATGCGGAGACAGAAGGCCCATGCTGCTTGACGATGAAGCGCCACGCTTTCTCTCCCTTCTGACTGTCGTACTCGATCTCCCAAACGCCGCCGATCTGCGGCACACTGCCCTGGAAAACTGGCTGATCGACGTGTGGCGCGGCCGAGAACGGCTCCTCAGAGATATAGGTCTCGCGCTCAAAGCGACCCAGCAACTTGCCCTCGAGTTTGCCGCCTTTGGGAGTGGCGACAATCTTGGTGAGGTAATGCTCGAAGTTGAGCGTGACGAGCCCGTTGCTGAATGTTGCGTCTGTGGTTGTCTCTTTGTCGTCGCCGTTATAGAGGGTTCCGGTCAATGTGTTGCCCTGGCCGGAGATGTCGAGACGGAAGGGAATCACGGTCCCCTTCAGGTTGAGTGTTGCGTCATAGCGGCCGTCGATAGAGTCGGCCGCGAGAGCTGAGCCGGCCCCGAGGATAAAGACCGCAAGGCCGGTGATGGAGCAGGGAAGAAAGCTCATGGGAGGATTCCTTTCGGTGCGTGGTTGAGTGCTTGCGTGGAGTTTGCGATGTGCGCGGCAGTGCTGTCCTGGCTCCGTAGGGTCTTTAGGCTTCCATGGGTGTGCCGTCCGAATTGATGCCACTCCGCAGGCAGGTCCTTCTTCGTGGCTAGCAAAATCTCGAGAACATTACGCCGGTCGCGATGGGTGAGGCGCGCAAACGTTGAACTGGTGTCCTGTTCAGTCAACACTTGGAACAGGCGGTGATAGACATACTGCTTAGCAGGTTCGGGAAGCGCATCGAACGACTCCGAATAGATGAGATAGCTGCAGGGGTATTTGAAAATGCGGGTGCGCAGATCGAATTGGCGCAGGGAGCGGCCGCGGGCATCCCGCGGGCCAAGACCGGGAAACTGCTGTGTAAAGCCCGAGGTCCCTCGAATGCGATCGGTGAGCGGAACTTCGTTGGCGAAGAGCATGTACTGGACGAGAGCTTCGGCGGGCCCCTCGAATTGCTTGCGAACCCCATCGGAAAGCGCGCCGGGTGAGGGAGAAGTCGCTTCGGCTTTGTCTTGTCGTTGCGCATCGTAGAGCGCTATGCGCGTCTTGTAGTTGGTTTCGGTGATGAGATTATGCATCTGGGTCTGATGGGCGAGAACAAGGTGAGCCACGATATCGCTATCGGCAGTGAGGTAGATGGATCTGTCGAAGCGGCCGGCTAGATGACTGATGTTGGTGCCGGCAGTGCGGTCAAGCAGTTCGGGATGATCGCGATCCTGAACGATGACATTGCCCATGTGTTGCTGACGGCCACTACTTCCGGTGACATACCAGCCGCCCCAGCGGTCCTTGAGCGGCGAATCCTGGCCAGTGACAAACGACGTGGTTTTCATCACCTGCGTTCCGGTTTCGCTTGGGAATATGGAACGAAGCAAGACTCCGGGAACCTCGCGAGTAGCGGGGGCGATGTGGCATTGGGTGCAATCGAGCTCGGCACGCTGAAAGACGGGCTTCTCTGCCTTACGCGAATCAAGCAGGTAGAAGATCGCCCCTTGCACGGGATCGAAGGAGACTACCTCCAGCGCTTTGCCGTCATGCACGAAGCCGATGTACACATCGTCGTTGAAGTAGAGCGCGCGCGGCGTCTGTGGGGGTGATCTTCTTGTATTGGAAGCTAGTTTTTGAAAACACCAGAGTCTGCGAACTGATGGGTATGTTCAGCTGTTCGAGGACGGATTTGAGATAGCCTTGGCGGTCATCGAAAGTGAGTTTGGCTTCACCTGTATCGAGGCGCTTTTGTAGATTGGCCACTGGATCGTGCAGGTCATTGGATCGGTAGTTAATGGGAGCATCGCTAAAGGGCACGTAACCCTGATTACGCACGGCGATCTGTGCATGCGCAGGGCCAAGCAGCCAGACCGCGGACATTGTGAAGACGAGGATCGCGGTCGATACGACAACGAAAACCCGAACGTGATGAGCCCGAAAAAACGGCAGACGCATGCTGCTGAGTCCTCTTGAGTGAGCGGGTCGAAATGTATACCGCTCAGCATGGCAACTGTGGATTTGCTGCGCCCGGTGCGGAGCCCGCGATGAAGTCTGCGAGGCCCGCGTGAACGGGTGATGGGGAAAATGTCGATGGATGGACGAGATGCCTGCGTGGAGCGGCTGGACGGGCTCAGAAAAGACTTCGAAGACCGTCAGCTACCGGGAGTTGACCAGAATCAACAACCCTGCAGACTGCGCGTGCAACGACAACAGCCGCGGGACTGGGAGAGGGAAGAAACGCAGGCAGACTGAGAGGCCATGATTGCATTCATTGCGGCGGATTGGCTGCCGTGACTCATTTGAACTGTCTGCACTCTCTTTGCCTAGGGGGTCTCGCACGGGGAGCCGAGTGGCCTCACACATACGACCGTTTCCTCATTATGCACGAATCTGAATGAAGTGCAAGCGCTGATTGGCTGGAACGAGTGAAGCAGGCTATGGATGCTGGCACCGAGCAAGCATTGATTTCGCCAAATTATGGTGGAGGGCTTTACGACTCATAGTTTCCAACAGCGCCTGTGATTTGTGTTCCGCGCTCAATCAACTGACGACGATCTGATATTTCCGCGCCTTGTTGAAACAGAAGGCGAAGCGTTAACTTTGGCACTCACTCATCCCTGCCAGTTACTGGCGCCTGTCAGAATGTGACTGGCTAGGTGGGGACCAGCGGTCTTCCTTTCATCCCTCACTTCGCCAGTAAGACTTTGCGCAGTCAGTGCAGAGCCCCCCGAAGGGACATGACTGGCGACGCACCTGGAACGACGCTCTCAGCGCCCAGAAATTCGGATTACCTCTAAACTGCGAGATGTGTAATTTGTGAGATAGAGGATTGATCCGTCGGCACTGAGACTGAGGTTACGCGGAAATCCGCCGGCTGAGAGCACGCGTGGGACCGCCGTCGCCGGATCGCCGGTTACGTCGAGGATTGCCAGGCTACCGTTTGCATCGGCGAAGCGATTCGAGTTCGCCACTGCAAGAAAATGATCCTTCGAAAAGAGTCGTATTCCGACCGGAGCGGCACCGCCCAAAGAAACGGATCGCAGAAACGCGTGCTCCGGATCGCGTTCAAGAAGCAGGGTATCGAAAGAGAGGATACTATCGTCTCCGCGCGCGGAAACGAACAACGCTCTCGCATCGGCAGTCTCCGTCAGTCGAACGGGAGAACAGCCGGCTGCTATGCGGGTGAGGACGGCGTCATCCTTGAGAGCAGCGGCGCGATGCGCATCGATCACGGATACATATCCGTTAGGGCGTGGAGGTGTTCCCCGACGCTGAACGCAGTCGGTTTTCGAGAGACGGGGATTAGAAGCGCCCGCAATTGAGTGCGCATCTTGCGGGCGGATCAACTCCGATGCAACGTACAAGCGCGTTCCATCCGGAGAAATGCTCAAGCTTGGAACGACATCGCCTACGGCAATCTGTCCTAGTGTTTCCGGATTTGTTACTCGCCCTTGTCGATCGATGTGAGTCGCGACGATTCCGACGCTGCCGCGTTGTCCATTGACGACTCCATACTCGTTTGAAGAAAAGACAAACTGACCATGAGGTGCAGCGACAACATCAAACGTTCCAGCGCCTTGTGTCTGGTGTGCGAAGCGTGGGATGGCTTTGCCGTGGATGAGATCGCGCGCGTCGAGGAATGCAACCCCTTCGTCACCAACACCCACGACGAGGGTGCGCTCTCCTGCGAGCAATAAAAGGCCATTTGCTCCGGTCGAACCTGTCGGGACGAATGTAACTGGTTGGAGCTCGCTATGATTGCCCTTTGATCGGACGTGACGAAAGACTTGAATGCCAGACACGGCATCTTTGCGACCACCCGCGACGGCGTCTGGTCCGCTGAAGTTCGGTTGGTCAACATTGGTGACCGAGACAAATACATAGCGACCATCGCGGGTTGCTACGGCTGAAGTTGGATTCCCGCGCGTGGGGTAGAGCTCCGTATCTATCGGATGAATCTGCGCTGTACCTGGCAGCGGAATCGCAAGTACAGAACTAAACGCGACGAACAAGACCAGATTCCTGGGATGACCAAAGAACCAATTCACGAGTCCTCACAATCTGTATTCAAGTGATGAGCAATTAGAGAAAAGATCTTGACAGTCTACTGATATGTGATATACCAAACCCATGCGCGAGTGTACACACATCTCAGTTTGCCACGGGATCGCGGCAAGCGCGTGCTTCCTTCCTTGTCGATGTCGCTAACGGCATCAACCCCGACAATTCATTCGTAACCGGCGTGTTTTAAGAGGCGTGTTTTTGCGCCCCTTACTGTCGGCACACGTATCTCGATCTTCGCTTCACCGCGAAAGTCGACCGGAGAGTTTATCTGGTTTTTCTATTACAGCCTGCGCACATTCTGCGCCGGGGGAAAGAATGATTAGCCTCAAAGTTCGTATATGCCTGTTTGCTTTTTTGCTTCTTATCGCGCCAGTGCGTTTCAGCTTCGCTCAAACTCTCACCAGCGCTACCGTGGTCGGAACTGTTAAGGACTCGAATGGCGCTGTGCTGCCCCAAGTCGCAGTCCGTATTCGTCAGCCGGAGACTAATGCGGTCAGCACGACGGTTAGCGGGGCCACGGGACAGTATCGTTTTCCGTTTCTCAAGCCTGGGGACTATGAAATCACCGCTGAGGCCAAGGGCTTGTCAGCCGAGCCCGAGCGTATTCATTTGCTTGTCGGGCAGGAGCAATCCGTCGATCTCACCCTCGGATTACAGGCCGTGCAGCAGACCGTTGAAGTGGAGACAAGCAATGAATTGCTCCAGACGGAAAACGGCAACAGTCTGACGGACTATAACATTCAGTATGTCGAAAATACGCCGGTGAACGGCGGAGATATTACGAACGTCGCATTCTCGACGCCAGGTGTGCGCGTGAACGTGGGAGGCGGCAACAACAACTTCAACGTCAATGGGCTGCCCTTTAGTTCAGTTCTCTTTACCTACAACGGCGCCGACATTGTCGAGCCCTACGGACTCAACAACAAGTCTGGCTCAAGCAACAATACGCTCGGTCAAAACGATGTGGCCGAGGCATCAGTGATCACGAACGCCTTCAGCGCACAATACGGACGTATGGCCGGCGCGCAGGTGAACTACATCAGCAAGTCCGGCACTAATAGATTTCATGGAAACCTGGTCGAGAACTACAACGGCGACATCCTCAATGCGAATGACTATTTCAGCAACGCATCTCATACACCGCGCGGGCGAGCAGTGGCCAATCAATTTGCGGGGTCCATTGGGGGACCAATCAAAAAGGATAAGCTGACGTTCTTCTATAACTACGAAGGCTTGCGCTATGCGCTACCGACCAATCAAGTGGTCTCCATTCCATCGCCGGCGCTGCAGACTTATGTGCTGGGGAATGTACCATCCTCTTCGTTGCCGTATTACCAAGACCTCTTCAAGCTCTACAATGCTGCGTCTGGAATCCAGCGCGCGGTCGCGGTAACGAATGGATCTGGCCAGTTGCAGGACGGAACGGGAAATCAGGGCTGCGGCAAGAACAATGGCCTCACGGGAGTCGCAGTACCGGGCACGGCAGGCGAGACGTTTGGCGGAGCAAGTGGAGTTTCGTGCGCCTTAGCCTTCATCTCTACCGCGTCGAGTGTCAATACTGAATACCTGACGAGTGGGCGAGTAGACTGGAACATCAATGGCAGCCAGAAGCTCTACTTTCGCATCAGCCGCGACTCCGGTGTGCAGGCGAGCAACACGAGCCCCATCAATTCAAACTTCAGTGGCTACAGCCCTCAGCCCTGGGTGATTCCCCAGATTAACTACACGTACGCGATTACCCCGCGGATCGTGAACAATCTGATCCTGAACGGAAACTACTATTCCGCGGTCTTCTATGGGTCGCGGAATTTCAAGGAAGCTCAGAGCCTTTTGCCGTTGGCGTTCAAGTTTACCGATGGCGGTGCGGGAGACGCCGGCTTCCAGGCTTTAGGGCCCGCAGCGCCAGAGGGCCGCCTCGGACAGCAGCTCGGGATCATCGATGATTTCTCGTGGGAGCTTGGAAGGCATAACCTCCAATTCGGAGTGAACAATCGTAATAACCGAATTACCAGCACGGCCAATCAGACCGGGTCGATCATCGGTACGTATACGTTCGGCAGTATTGGAGACTTTGCCCGAGGAAACATTGCTGATGCGAAGAACTACAACAGCTTCACGCAGTCATTTCCAGTCTTACCCACCGTTCACCTTCGCGTTGACTCACTTGGCTTCTACGGTCAGGACGAATGGACGGTTCGCAACAATCTGAAAGTCACGTACGGCGCTCGTTTCGAGTATCAGGGGAATCCCTGGTGCAAAGAAGAGTGCTACTCCCGAGCTAATACTGAGTTCCTGAGCACTGGATACCAGGCAGGCAGCAGTGTGCCCTATAACGCCACACTGCAAGAAGGAATCCATACTGACTTCAAGCAGTTCGAGGGCGTAATCGCCGAGCCTCGCTTCGCTGTGGCCTATTCGCCTTATGGTGAAGGCAAGACGGTCCTGCGGGGCGGTATTGGCCTGTTCGCGAATACGATTGCCGCAAATGTCGCCGCCAACATCTACGGAAATCCTCCTAACAAGTTTGCACCCAACGTGACGACTGGAACGGTGCCCGGCGCGCTGGCCTTACCCCGACTCTCGCCACCTCTCATTCATTCTTTGCGCTGAATCAACACACCTCGCAGGAAACGCTTCGTGACGAATTGGATGTCAGCGTAGCCCTCGAACTGATGGACCACGACGAGCAATCAAGAATTGTCGCAAGCGCCCCTGAATTCGGGCGCACCCTCTTCTTTGCGGCAACAGATTACGATGCCAACCTCTCACAGCAGCTGTTCCTGTATGGAAATCAGCCCCGCAGCGTGGAGTTCTATGAATATGCCGGGCTCCAGGCCATTGCCTGCCTGGTTCGGGATGGCGATGTAGACGCCGCCCGTTTACGTCCGACCCGCGATGTGGACCTCTGGCAAAAGATGAAAGAGGGTGGGCAACCGAACATCAAACCTCTCTTTCCGGGGGTGGCCGATCCGGTCATCGGCGCCATCGTGGCGGATTACTCGCTGATCCGTTGGTGGGCGGATGCGATGCACACCACGGCAACAAAACTTGCCGCGATGCTTGAGTTCCTCGCCGCTCATCCAACCGCTGATGATGAAAACAATGACTACAAAAAACTACGGGTGGACGTGGTCAATCACCTTCGCTCCGTGGCCGCAAGTGTGAAGGAGGATTTCGGCAGACCCTGGGGTCTCCTGGCAATGTTCATAGCCTCGGAGAAACGCGCGGGGCGCAGGAGCATGCTCATAGGACGGAGCTTGGCACTATCCGGTGAAAGGCCGATCGAGGCACATTTAGGGTCGCCGCAACTACAGCCCACTCAAGCCGCGATTTAGCAGGCACTAGTGGCCGGAGTTGCGCGGTTTTGTTTAGGCGGTGACGTCTTACAGCCGTCATAGTCGGGGCTAAGGAGACGCGGAAAGCGACGTATACTTCCCCATCTCTTTAGCCCCATGCAACGCTGAACTTTGCATAAAATCCGCATGCGAACGAGTTGTGCGGTTGCTCGCAGTCGTACGCCTGCGCAACGGATTCGACGCACTGGCGGGGCTTTCAAGGGAAACCTCGGTCGATTCCTCACGCTTATGGGCGGTTATGCGAGCACTTCCTTTAATCTAAAAGGCTTCTATCTATTTGATGGATTGGTTTGAGATCCTCCCCGGCTGATTCGGACCATCGCCATTCTGCTCAGCGCCCGCGGTGAGAATCATCCGGCCACGCGCCTCCGCCACAAGCCCATTTAGACTAGACAAGTTATGACCACGTTGAAAGCCGTGCGCGGTACGAGGGATCTTTTACCGCCGGAAACAGACCTTTGGAATCGCATCGAGGCGACCGCGCGCTCCGTGTTTTCCCGCTATAACTTCGGCGAAATCCGTACGCCCGTCTTTGAAGACACGGGGCTGTTTGCCCGGGGGGTTGGCGAAGAAACCGACATCGTTTCGAAAGAAATGTACACGTGGGAGGATCGAGCCCGGGCTCAGTCCGAGAAGACGCAATCGTTGACGTTGCGGCCAGAAAATACGGCTGGCGTGGTGCGGGCCTATATCGAGCACAAGCTGGGTGAGACGGGGCAGTTGCAGAAGTTGTATTACATTGGACCGCAGTTTCGGCGGGAGCGGCCGCAGAAAGGTCGCTACCGGCAGTTTTCACAGATTGGCGCGGAAGTGATCGGTCCAACCTCGGCAGGGAGCGAGAGCCCTCTCCGCGACGCTGAAGTGCTGGAGATGCTGGCCACGCTGCTGGATGAGCTGGGCATCACGGGCTGGACGCTACACATCAATTCCGTCGGCTCATCTGCGGATCGCGCTCGCTACAACGACACTCTCCGAGAGGCGCTTATTCCGTGGGCGCCCAAGATGTGCGTCGACTGCCAGCGCCGCGCAGTGACCAACCCGCTCCGCGTGCTGGACTGCAAGGTACCTGAAGATCAGCCGATCATTGAAACGTTGCCCAAGATTGTGGACTCGCTCGACGAGGATTCTAAAACGCACTTTGCAGCGGTGACGGCGGCGCTGGACGCTGCCGAGGTACCCTACACGCGCAATCACCGCCTGGTGCGGGGCTTGGACTACTACACCCGTACGACGTTTGAGTTCACGCACGGCGGGCTCGGCGCGCAGAATGCACTGCTGGGCGGGGGCAGATATGACGGGCTGAGCGAGGCGATCGGCGGCCCTAAAGCTCCAGGCATCGGGTTTGCGATGGGCGAGGACAGGCTTGTTCTGACATTGCAGGCACTGCACGCAGCAGCAGCCGAGAAGGCAGATGCTTACATTGCACCCCTGGGCGAATTGGTCAATGCTGCTGCATTGGCACTGGCGCGCGAATTGCGGCGATCGGGCCTGCGCGTGGAACTGGGTGACGGCAGTTTCCGCTTGAAGAAGAGCTTTGACGCCGCGGACAAGACGGCAAAGCGAATCGTCATCCTGGGTGAGGACGAGCTTCAATCCGGTATCCTGACAGTGAAGGATTTCGCAACAGGGATACAGACCAAGGTTCCGCGCACGGAACTGGCGGCGGTTCTTGCCAAGTAGACGTTCCCAGTTGGATCTTGTGCATCCCAGCCTTGCAACAAGAAGACGTTTCAAGCGCGGGACCCGGGATCTGGTTGACCAGCGGACGAGTAAAGGACATGGGAAGTGCTTGATTTTCTAGGAAGCCTCGAACGAACGCATTTGTGCGGCGACTTGCGCGCCAAGCATGCTGGCCAACAAGTGGTTGTGATGGGCTGGGTAAACCGGCGCCGCGACCACGGGAACCTTATCTTTCTAGACCTGCGCGACCGCAGCGGTATTGCCCAGGTGGTGCTGGACAAGGAACTGACACCCGATGGCCATCTGAAGGGCGAGCAGGTGCGGCCAGAGTATGTTGTCGCCGCCGTGGGCAAGGTGCGGCTGCGCGATGCGGACGCCATCAATCCCAAGATGGTGACCGGCGAGATCGAAATTGAAGCAACCGAGCTACGGGTGCTGAACGACGCTCGCCTGGCGCCGTTTTCGCCGGCCGAAGAAGCGATTCAGAACGAGGAAACGCGGCTCAAGTACCGGTACGTCGACCTGCGCAGGCAGGATATGCAGCGCAATTTCTGGCTGCGCCACGAGATTACGCTGGCCATTCGCGAGAGCCTCAGCAAACAGGGCTTTCTTGAGATCGAGACACCGATTTTGACGAAGTCGACGCCCGAGGGCGCGCGCGACTTCCTGGTGCCAAGCCGGGTGCACATAGGCGAGTTTTACGCCCTGCCGCAGTCGCCGCAGATCTTCAAACAGATCCTGATGATTTCAGGCTTCGACCGCTACTTCCAGATCGCGCGGTGTTTCCGCGACGAGGACTTGCGGGCGGATCGACAACTGGAGTTCACGCAAGTTGACCTGGAGATGAGTTTCCCGCATCAGGAGACGGTCTTCGCAGTGGTAGAGCAGTTTCTAGCAGCTGGATTCGCGTCGGCAGGGGTGACCCTGCCGACGCCATTTCCGCGCATCAGCTACGACGACTCGATGCGGCAGTTCGGTTCAGACAAGCCGGACCTGCGCTTGCCAGGACTGACGGATGTGCGGCCGGCTTTCACAGACGATGCGTGGGCGACACTGCAAATCGATCCGGCGCTGCCGGTGGTGGCGCTGCGCATCCCGAACGTAGGCGAACTGAGCCGCAAGGAGCGCGAAGATAACCACCCCTTCTTCGACCAGAAGAAGGGCGCGAAGTTCATCGATGACTTCAAGCGGCTGGCCAAGAGCTTTCCAGAAATTGCGGTGAAGGTCCGAGAGCTTGCTGGGGCGGCGGACGCCGATTTCGTGATCGTGGTGGCGGGCGATCCGGCGCACCCGGTGAAGGCCAGCGACACCAAGTTCGAAGGAAGGCTGTCGGAGCGTGAGATTAATGTGTACGCGGCCGCCGGAAACTTCCGCACCGAACTGGCAAAGAAATACGCCGAGAAGCATGGAGCGTTTCACGTAACCGAAAAAGCGGTTGCGGAAGCAGATCCGCGGACCGGCAACGCCATCGACGGGTCGAAGGCGTTCCATCCTATCTGGATCGTCGATTTTCCCATGTTCGAGTACCACCTGGAGCGCGCGCGATGGGTCCCGGCGCACCATCCGTTTACGTCGCCGCACGAGGCCGATATGGCCAACCTGATCAGCGATCCGGCCAGCGTACGTGCCAACTGCTATGACTTGGCTATGAACGGCCTGGAGCTTGGCTCGGGCTCCATTCGTATCCATCGCAAGGATGTGCAACAGCAGATCTTCCAGTCGCTGGGAATCTCGGAAGAAGAGGCTCGGGCGCGGTTCGGATTTTTCCTGGACGCGCTGGAGTATGGCACGCCTCCCCACGGCGGCATTGCGCTGGGACTGGATCGCATCGTGATGCTGTTGGCCGGAGCGCCGAGCTTGCGCGAAGTGATCGCCTTCCCGAAGACGGCCAAAGCCATTGATTTAATGGCGGATGCACCGACAACGGTTACGGAGCAGCAGTTGAAGGAGTTGCATATCAAGGTGGTGCAGAGAGGCTGAAGGACGGGAAGAGAGGCTCCGGGAGGTTTCCTAAGGTCTGTCCAACTCGGCAAACATCTCGCTCAGCACCAGCCGGATTGGCATGCCCGGCACCGCGAGCTCGCCGGTCCTCACTTCTTCAAGCGCAGCCTCGGCATAGCGATAGGCAATGCGCGGCTCGGGATCAATGATCCATATGTTTTCGATGCCGAACTGCCTGTATTCCGCGGCCTTTTCCTGGATCGCGCGCAGGGTATCTTCGGGGGAGAGAATCTCGATTGCAATGAGCGGCGGCACAGTAATATACCGCTCGAATCTTTCCCCTGACCGCACCACTAGTACATCTGGGACACGAAAATTCCTGGTCTTAGTCTGGGTGCGCAGCTCGGGAAAAACTTCCACACCCCAGTTCGCACGATTGATCGCAAACAGAACCGTGAGAAACCGCTGAAGGATGGAGTGCTCTTTCTCGCCCAAATTCCGTTCCTCGATCCGCCCGTCCACAAATTCGCGATCCGGACTCCAACTGGTCCGCAGATATTCGCGAACGGTCCAGAGTTCTTCGGAATTGGGTAGCGTAGCCATGGGAACAGTATGCTCCGAACTGGACGGGAAGCCAAAACCGAAATTGGCGTACGAGACTGGACGAGACCGAGAGAATTGGACGCCTCTACTCAGTTCCGGTACGCTCGTCCTGTTCGTTCTGGTTATCGCCGTCTTCTTCCCCGGCGACGGAGATGCGCAGGGAACGAAGGAAGTGAAGATCGTTCTGGGTGAACGGACCTTCTTCATCTGTTTCCAGGCCAGCTTCGGTATCGGGGTCGTCTTTGGACGCTAACTCATTGAGGCCAATGGTGGCTTCGAGCATGAGGAGCACTTCAAACCCATATTTGCGGATGTCCTGCACCACCCCAGCGATCTGTTCGCTTTCAATGACCGACTCATGGATAGCCTCGCCAAGTTGTTGAATCAATTCGCGTAGGCGGGATGTCAAGGGTTACCTCCGGCGGCGGCGGCCAGCGCACGAGAAGCGCGGGAAGCGGCATGGGTTTTAATTACCTTACTTCCGCGGCAGATGGAGGGCAACTGTAATTGAGGGAATCTCAAACAAAAGCAGCCGTCGAATCGTCGCTGCTACCATCATAATCGGTATGAGACCGCAAACCATCGGTCGGGTATTGGGCATTGGGATGCGCGTGGCGGGCAAGATGGCCAGTCAACGCATGGCCGGCGGTGCCCAGGCTGCGACGAACCACACCGCCAATCAGTCAACGACGCGTCCTGTCACCGTTGAAGGGGTGAGCGGACCCACGGTGGGTCGCACTACTGGGGGCAAGGCAAAGCGAGCGACGGGCAGCATTGCGCGCGGGCTAGGCGCCTTTGTACGACCATTTCAACGCGTGGGTGGCATCGTTTTCCTTGAGGTCGTCGGAGTCTTCTTCTTTCTCTTCGTGCTGGTGTTCGGGCAGACGCTGTGGCGCATGCGGGCGAGCTACGCTCACGGCCCCGATCACCAGAAGTTTCTGGTGGCAGCGGGCTTGCTGGTGCTGTTCCTGTACCTGAGTATCAGCTCGTTCTGGCGCGCGCAGAGGAAATAGGTCGGAAAATTCGGAGAGTTTTCAGTCCTGCGCCGATTATGCCTAAGGCAGGTCAGCGTTCTCGAGCCTTGCGCATGAGACGGGGCGCGATCGCATAGTTCAATTGGACCAGGACGATCACGGCGATACTGACCCACGTGCTGACGAAGCAGAGGGCGGCGCCGGCGGCGTAGAGCGACTGAGCGATAGTGATACGGCGGCAAATGCTGCTGCGGACTTCGTTCGGCGTATCGGCTTTGATGAGGTTGGCGCGAGTGGCATGTTTCCAACTCCAATAGAGCATGGCTCCGGGCGCGAGAATGTTGAGCCAGTAGATCCCGAGAGCGGAGCGGCATGTGATGAACTCTGCCAGCAGGCGCGTGGACAGCGGCATCAGCGTGATGGTGAAGAGAAAGCCGAGATGAATCCAGGTGAGGTCGCGCGATCCTTCTTCGATGTGGTTGAGCTGGGTTTGCTGGCCCGCCCAGAAAATGCCGAGGGTTAGAAAGCTCATCCCATAGGCGACCCACTGGGGTCCGAGAGCGGCGAGGGAGGCAAAGAGTTCTCTCTCGGAGTGCACCTGCGCGGCCGTGGGGATATGCAGGTCGAGCACCAGCAGGGTCATCGCCACCGCAAAGATGCCATCGCTCAGCGCGGCCAGGCGCTCGACGTTACGGCCCCTGGATGCGGTTGTACAGAGTGGGCTCGAGAGGCGCCATAGACCAAAGATACCTATGTTTGTGTTGATTCAGACCAGGTTGGTGGAGGGGCTGGGCGTCTCTAGCTAGATTCTGGGCTGGGGCGGCTTGCGGGTGAGACGAAAGATTCCGAGGGCGATGGCCAGTACTGCCAATCCGTATGCAAACCATGCGTTTGGGCCGTGGTGGATCACCCATCCTCGATAGAGAGCGAAGGCACCTAAGGCCAACATCAAAATGCCACGAACCTGATTCATATGAATCCTTTGTTTCTAACCTGTTGACTCCATCGTAAGCTGCCGTTGGGCGGTTTGACCGCGCTGACGCGGAATCCCTATGGTTATGGAGGTAGCACTGTCGAAAGGATTTGAAATGACCACTCCAGCTCCTGCCGCACCGGTACTGAAGAAGACTGCTTTGAATGCGAAACATCGCGCCTTGAAGGCGAAGATAGTGGACTTTGGCGGTTGGGAAATGCCCGTCGAGTACCCGGGCCCGGGTGGCGGATTGATCGCCGAACACATGGCGGTGAGAACGGGGGTGGGCCTATTTGACGTGAGCCACATGGGCGAGATCCAGTTTCGAGGGCCGGGGGCACTGGCAGCGGTGCAGCAGATCACCATGAACGATGCTTCGAAACTGAAGGATGGGCAGGCTCACTACTCCGCGCTGCTGACGCCGGAGGGTGCGTTTGTGGATGACATCCTGGTGCATCGGCTGGGCGAGAACGACTACCTGCTGGTGGTGAATGCGGGCACGACTGAAAAAGATCACGCCTGGATTCGCAAACAGGTTGGGTCGCGACCGGGTATTCACATCAGCGACTATTCGCCGTACTACTCGCAACTGGCGATCCAAGGTCCGCGGGCGCTGGAGACACTGCAAAAACTGACCAAGGTCGATCTGGCCGGAATCAAGAACTACTGGTTCACGTGGGGACAGGTGGCAGGGATTCACAACGTGCTGATCGCGCGTACCGGGTATTCCGGTGAGGACGGCTTCGAAGTGTATCTACCGTCCGACGAGCCGACCACGGTGAAGATGTGGGATGCGCTGATGGATGCGGGTGCGGAGTTTGGCATACGGCCCTGCGGGCTGGGAGCGCGCAATACGCTGAGGCTGGAGGCCGGTATGAGTCTCTACGGCCACGAGATTTCTGAAGACATCAACGTACTTGAGGCCGGGCTCGATCGGTGGCTCAAGTTGGACAAGGGTGAGTTCATCGGACGCGATGCGCTGGCGGCGGTGAAGGCGGCGGGCGGTCCTAAGCGGAAGATTGTGGCCCTGGAGATGATCGATCGCGGTATCGCACGCGATGGGTACCCGGTGCTGGATCTCGACGGCAAAGAGATCGGCGCGGTGACCTCAGGTTCGCCGGCGCCGTTTCTCAAAACCAACATCGCAATGGCGCTGGTGCCGGCAGAGATTGCGGCCAGTGGCGCGGATGTGCTGGTGCAGGTGCGCGCGAACCAGGTAAGAGCGAAACAGGTGCCGCTACCGTTTTACAAGCGCGTGAAGAAGTAGAGCGCTTCGGCATTCGCGAGTCGCGATGAGCGACCTAGTACTACAGTTGTAACTAAGTGGCAGGAAGCAAGGCGCCTCGTTTTCGGTAGTGGAAGAACTGTGCGAGA
>CZKL01000049.1_pt1 | contig 16663 bp, 11 predicted proteins | sample 1122441 | NCBI WGS metagenome assembly CZKL01 (sample SAMEA3539301, study PRJEB10725) | soil metagenome | biome: tundra; feature: field; material: soil | place: USA | collected 2010-05 | depth 0.15 m
TATCGGCCTTCGCGCTCTCGCGCCCAAACACAAAACCACAAGCTGTAGTGGTCACTGTACTCAGGCAGCTACCCAACTTTACGGTATTAGCCCATATGTCTTACAGCTCTTACGGTGGCTTTAGAGAAAGTCCAGGATTGAAATGATGCGTTTTCTGCGCTTTGCGCCCTACGTTGCCTTAGTTGGTATGCTCTGGCTCGATTCAGCCTCTCAAGCTCAAAACTCTAAAGTAACTCCACGGATCGGCGGTCCAGTCGATGAACTCGCGCTGACCCGCTTGCGAGGCGGTGTTCCCGGCATGGCCCAGGGCCAGTTCGATAAGGGGGAGGCTTCGGGTTCGACCCAGCTGACCCACATGCGCATCGTTTTGGCACGATCAGCCGAGCAGCAAGCGGCACTGGACCAAATTGAATCTGAATTACAGCAAAAAGCGTCGCCGAATTACCACATGTGGCTCACGCCAACCCAATTCGGCAAGCTTTATGGACCAGCGGACTCGGACATTGCCGTCATCGTAGGATGGCTTCAGGGCCATGGCCTGACCCTCGAATCCGTCCCGCCAGGTCGCACCGACATCGCTTTTTCAGGCACCGTAAGTCAGGTCGAGGAAGCCTTCCATATCTCGATCCATTCCTACGAGATAAGGGGCCGGCAATTTCTCTCTAACTCTGCCGACCCTCAAATTCCGTCGGCGCTTGCGCCCGTGATCAAGGGCATCGCCCATCTCAATACGATTCAACCCAGACCTCATTCGGTCCATGGCAACCCCGGCAAGCTGAATTCTGAAACCAAGCGGCTTGAGCGGGTAAACTCCGCGTCCGACAGCGAAGCTTCGCCATTCCTTACGGTGGGGTCGGGAACAACGTCCGCCCCCTACTTTCTTTACATTGTGCCTGCCGATGCAGCGACAATCTATGACACGCCGAATACGACGCTTAACGCGAACTACGCCACAGGCACGAGCTACGACGGAACCGGCGTGACGATCGGGATCGGCGGCGATTCGATTATCAACTCCGCAACCGTGCTGAACTATCGTAATACCTTCCTAGGAAACTCGACTCCTCCCGTGATCACCAATGTAGATGGTGTGACCAGCACTGCTGACGCGGGCGAGGCCTATCTTGATACTGAGATCTCCGGTGGACTGGCACCGGGTGCGGGAATCCACTTTTATACATCGACTGATTTGACATCAGGGATCAGCAAGGCCATCAATGACAATGCCGTCGACATTTTCAGTCTGAGCTTCGGCGCGTGCGAGTTAGACAATTCTACCGCTGATAATGCTCTCATCAACGGGTATTGGGAACAGGCCGCCGGGCAGGGCATCGCGGTAACAGTTTCGACCGGAGATAGTGGTTCGGCTGGGTGCGATGCTACCTCAAGCAACAATGCAAATGTGACTGCCGCTTCAGGTGGATTGCAGGTGAGCGGGTTTGCTTCAACGCCATACAATATCGCCGTCGGCGGCACGGACTTTCCCGGATTGAATAGTGCCTTCTCCACTTACGTCAGCACGTCGCAAGGGACCGCTGCCACTTACTACAGAAGCGCTCTTGGCTACATTCCTGAGTCGACCTGGAACACCTCGACACAGACTGACACCACCATCAGTGCGAACGTTCGATGGACAGGAACCAATCCGAACATCGTGGCTGCTGGCGGTGGCGCGAGCAGCTGCTCGACGAATAGTACCGTTGATACATCCACGACTTACAAGGTTGGGACATGCACATCGGGATATGCCAAGCCTACCTGGCAGCGCGGAACTGGAGTTCCCGCTGACGGCGTGCGTGACTTGCCCGACGTATCCCTGATGGCTGGCGACGGTCTCGACGCGGCGGATTGGTTAGTGTGCGACGATACCACGGATACGAGCACAGGCAACACCAAAAACTGCACCCTGGATTCGAATAACGAGTTCTATTTCGATGGATACGGTGGAACCTCCACTGCTGCGCCAACATTCGCGGGTATCCTCGCGCTCGTCCAGCAGAAGACGGGAAACCGTCTGGGTCAAGCAGCGAAAGAGATATACGACCTCTACAACGGAAGCAACGCTGCGGCAATCTTTCACGATGTGAAGGTGGGCAATATCTCGGTTCCATGCTCTTCAGGCTCGTCCAACTGCGCTAAGAACAGCGCCGGTTATTACTATGAGACGGGATACGACACCACTGCTGGGTACGACCTTGCAACGGGCCTCGGCAGCGTGGATGCGGGCCAACTCATCACTGATTGGGCTACCTCGACAGGTGCTGCGAGTGCGACCGTATCGGCCATCGCTTCTCCAACGAGTGTCAACAGTACTCAGGGACTCACCGTAAGTGTTACAGTCACCGGTTCGGGAAGTCTCGGAACGCCCACAGGGACCATATCGCTGTCGGGCAGTGGATACAGTTCCTCTCCCCAATCTCTGTCGAACGGGACGTACACCTTCACTATTCCGGCGAGTGTTCTGACAGCCGGTACAGACAAGCTTACGGCGACGTACAGCGGTGATTCAAATTACGCAACAACGACCGGCAATGTAGTTGTTACGGTGGCAGCAGGCGCGACCGTATCGGCAATTGCCTCCCCTACAAGCGTCAGCAGCGCGCAGAGCCTTACTGTGGCTGTTACAGTCACCGGCTCGGGAAGTCTCGGAACGCCCACAGGGACCATTTCTCTGTCGGGTAGTGGATATAGTTCTTCTCATCAATCATTGACGAACGGGACATACACATTTACGATCCCGGCGGGTGTTTTAAAGGCCGGTACAGACACGCTCACCGCGACTTACAGCGGTGATTCGAATTACGCGTCAACGACCGGCAATGTAGTTGTTACGGTGGCAGCAGGCGCGACCGTCTCCGCAATTGCTTCCCCTACGAGCGTCAACAGTACTCAGGGACTCACGGTGAGTGTTACAGTCACCGGCTCGGGAAGTCTCGGAACGCCCACGGGTACAATTTCTCTATCGGGCAGTGGATACAGTTCCTCTCCTCAAACTCTGTCGAACGGAACGTATACCTTTACGATTCCGGCGGGTGTTCTAACAGCCGGTACTGACACGCTCACCGCGACTTACAGCGGTGATTCAAATTACGCGACAACGACCGGCAATGTAGTTGTTACGGTAACCGCGTCCGTTTATGCCGTTTCTGCGTCGGCGCCTTCCGCAGTGAGCTCTGGTGGCACCGCTACGTCCACAATCACTGTCAACACGGCTTCCGGTTATGCAGGAACGGTTGCGTTGAGTTGCGTTCTAGCATCAGGGCCTTCAGGTGCGACTCTCTTGCCTTCATGCTCATTGGGATCGGCCGGAACTGTAACCTTAACCTCGAGTTCGAGCACAGCGACTGGCACTGTCACCATCACCACAACCGCAGCCACGACAGCCGAGCTCGCGAAGCCGAATCTGGGTGGATTGGGCGGAGCCGGAAGCGCAGTTCTCGCCCTCGTACTGTTCATTGGCATTCCCGCGCGCAAACGGAGCTGGCGTGCAATGCTGGGAGTCTTGATTCTGCTGGCGGCCTTAACCAGCCTCTCAGCATGTGGAAGTGGCGGAGGCGGAAGCAGCGGGATCAAGACCACTCCGGGGACGACCGCTGGTACTTATACGTTCACGGTCACAGCAACGGGTACCCCCATCGTAAGTCCGGCACCTACTGCCACGATCGCTTTAGTCGTTAACTAACTCCGATGTGCAGAAAAGAGACGGCCCGACCAACAAGGTCGGGCCGTCTCTTTTCTGCACATGAGTGGATAACTCGATCGACGCACGCTAGCCACTCATTTTCCCATCTTATCGAGAGCAAGGTTCAGATCCAGCACGTTGACGCGAGGCTCGCCCAGCACACCCATTTGCCGTCCAGTGGTATTTTCTTCGATGAGCCTGCGAAGGCGATCTTCACTGAGACCGCGTGCCTTTGCTACGCGCGACACCTGGTAGTACGCAGAATCCGGAGTGACATCCGGGTCCAACCCCGATCCAGACATAGTGACCAAATCGATGGGAACCGGCTTTCCTGCATTCGCCGCACTCAGCTTGTCGATGTCGCCTTGGAGTCGTTGTACAAGTTTCGCATTGGATTGGGCGAGGTTCGATCCGCCGGAAGAGGTGGCATCGTACCCGTTGCCCGCAGCGGATGGACGTGGATGAAAGTACTGGTCCGATGTGAAGCTTTGGGCCAGCAATTCCGAGCCGATCACCTGACCGTCTTTCAGTATCAAACTCCCAGCCGCCTTATGCGGAAACAGTACGCTGGCGATAGCCGTGACCAGGAGCGGATAGCCGAGGCCGAACAGCAACGTGGCCAGCAGGGTGAATCGAATGGACGTTCTCCACACCGAATGAGTAGTCACTGGCACTTGCGCGACGGTAGTGGCAGGCACAGTGGAAACGGAATACACGGTAAGTCTCCTTATCTATGCCAGGTGCATAGCAACCAGTAACATGTCGATGGCCTTGATGCCGATGAACGGCACAATCACCCCGCCCACTCCGTAGACGAGCAAATTGCGCCGGAGCAGAGCCTCGGCGGGCTTGGGCTCGTATTTCACGCCCTTCAGAGCCAGCGGAATCAACGCCACGATGATGATTGCGTTGAATACGACAGCCGAAAGGATGGCTGATTGGGGAGAGTGAAGATACATGATGTTCAGCGCATTCAAGACGGGAAATGCTCCGGCAAACATGGCTGGAATGATGGCAAAATACTTCGCCACATCGTTCGAGATTGAAAACGTGGTCAGAGCCCCACGCGTCATCAGTAACTGCTTACCGATCTCGACGATTTCAATCAGCTTGGTGGGATTCGAATCGAGGTCCACCATGTTGCCGGCCTCTTTTGCGGCTTGAGTTCCGGAATTCATGGCCACGCCCACATCGGCCTGAGCCAGAGCAGGCGCGTCATTGGTGCCATCGCCGGTCATCGCGACCAACTTGCCCTTACCTTGCTCGCGCTTGATCAGGTCCATCTTGTCTTTGGGCTTGGCCTCGGCCAGAAAGTCGTCCACCCCGGCCTCGCGCGCAATGACGGCCGCGGTGAGGGGGTTATCTCCGGTGATCATGATGGTGCGAATGCCCATTGCGCGAAGTCGAGCCAGACGCTCCTTCAGCCCACCCTTAACAATATCTTTGAGATAGATCACACCCAGTGCTGACGAGTTCTCCGCAACAACCAGAGGCGTTCCGCCGGCCCGTGCAATCTCTTCCACGCTGTCGCGCACTTTCTTGGGCAGCGACGACCCTTGCTCTTCAAGGAAGCGCGCGATAGCGTCCACTGAGCCCTTGCGAATTCGCACTCCCGGCAGGTTGACTCCACTCATGCGCGTCTGCGCGGTAAAAGGAACGAACTCGGCATGAATTCCGCCCAGGTCGCGCCCGCGCAAGTTGTATTTGGTCTTCGCCAGCACTACAATTGAACGCCCTTCGGGCGTTTCATCAGAAAGTGAAGCTAGTTGTGCTGCATCGGCCAATCGGTCCGGGCTCACGTCGGGAGCGGGGAAGAACTCCGTCGCCTGCCGATTGCCCAGTGTAATCGTGCCGGTCTTATCGAGCAGAAGTGTATTCACGTCGCCTGCCGCTTCAACAGCGCGGCCACTCATAGCGAGTACGTTGTACTGTACCAGACGATCCATCCCCGCGATCCCGATGGCCGAAAGGAGCCCACCTATCGTAGTCGGAATTAGACACACCAGTAGAGATACAAGCACGAATACAGTCTGCGGTGCTTTGGAATACACAGCGAATGGCTGCAGCGTTACGACTGCTAATAAGAAAACAATTGTGAGACCGGACAAGAGAATGCTGAGCGCAATTTCGTTGGGAGTCTTCTGGCGTGTGGCCCCCTCGACCAGCGCGATCATGCGGTCCAAAAATGTTTCGCCAGGGTTCGACGTTATACGAACTTTAATCCAATCCGAAAGGACTTTGGTGCCGCCAGTGACAGCGGAGCGATCCCCGCCCGCTTCGCGAATTACCGGTGCCGACTCGCCTGTGATGGCTGATTCGTCTACCGATGCCACACCTTCGATGACCTCGCCATCGCCTGCGATGTAGTGGCCGGCGGCGACGTAAATCACGTCGCCTGACCGTAGCAGCCCGCTCGCCACCTGTTCGAACGCGCCTGAAGCCGTGTAGCGTTGAGCAACGGTGTCGCCCTTTGCCTTGCGCAGCGTATCGGCCTGTGCCTTGCCACGCCCCTCTGCCATGGCTTCGGCAAAGTTCGCAAACAAGACTGTGAACCACAGCCACAGTGTGATCTGCAGATTAAAACCAAAACCGGGACGGTGATGGACGGTGTTGTCGATAAGCAGGACGGTGGTCAGCACGCTGCCCACCTCCACCACAAACATCACCGGATTTTTGACCATCCACCTCGGATCCAGTTTGCGTAGGCAATCCACAGCCGCCTGACCGATAATCTCCGAATTCCAAAGACTCTTTTTTTTAACCATCTCAGTTTGTCTCGTCCGTTCTTGCCGAACTTGTTGCCCTTATCACGAAGCGCTATTGCAATCACATTTAGAAGACTTGACCCGATCTCAGAAGCAGGTGTTCCAATATCGGTCCCAGACTGAGCGCGGGGAAGAATGTAAGCGCACCGAGAATCAGAACCACTCCGATCAGCAGCACAGCAAACAGCCCCGTATTCACGGGGAACGTGCCGGGAGATGGCGGGACACTCTTTTTCTTGGCCAGGTTTCCAGCCAGCGCTACAACCGGAATCAGCATGAGGAATCGTCCCGCAAGCATCGTCCATCCCAGCACGACGTTGTACCACCATGTGTTTGCGTTCAGCCCCATGAACGCCGATCCGTTGTTACCCGTGGCAGAAGTGAACGCGTAAAGAATCTCAGTCAGTCCGTGCGGTCCGGTATTGCCCAGCGCCGAAAGACCAATCTTCGGGGACATCACAAAAATTGCGGTGAGAGTCAGGATGATCAGCGGAAAAATCAGCACGTACAACATGGACATCTTTATGTCGTAGGCTTCAATTTTCTTGCCCAGGTATTCCGGCGTTCGCCCCACCATCAGTCCGGCAATAAACACGGCCATGACCACGAAGATCAACATGCCGTATAAACCGGATCCAACTCCGCCGAAGATTACCTCGCCGAGCATGATGTTGGTCAGTACCACCATCCCTCCCAACGGAGTGAAGCTGTCATGCATGCTGTTCACGGCACCACAACTGGCGTCCGTGGTGATGGTGGCAAACAGGGAGGATTGCGAAATACCAAAGCGGACTTCCTTGCCCTCCATGTTCCCGCCTGGAGCCGTGGGCGTACCCCTCTGTACTGCGGAATGAATCAACGGATGAGGGTGCGATTCGGCCCAATAGACGGTAGAAAATCCCGCAGCAAAGAGCACAAACATCGCTCCTAGCACCGCCCAACCATGTCCCGGTGAACCGGTCATGCGCCCGAGTGTGTAAGTGAGACCCGCTGGGATGATGAAGATCGAAAGCATTTCAAGAAAGTTTGAGAATGGCGTCGGGTTTTCAAACGGGTGAGCGCTGTTGGCGTTGAAGAATCCTCCGCCATTGGTGCCCAGCAGCTTGATGGCTTCCTGCGAAGCCACCGGCCCCTCAGCAATGGTCTGCGTCTGACTGGGTTGCTCCAGTGGGTGCGCAGTTATATAGGCATGCAGATTTTGCGGAACACCCTGACCGACCAGCAGCAGCGCGTAGATCAGCGAGCCTGGCAGCAGTACGTAGAGCAAGGTGCGAGTGACGTCCACCCAGAAGTTACCGATGGTAGCCGACGAGGTTCGCTTGATGCCACGAATTAGCGCTACCGCCACCACGATGCCCACCGCAGCCGAAAAGAAGTTATGCGTAGCGAGCCCCGCCATCTGGGTCAGATAGCTCATGGTAGTTTCGGGTGTATACGATTGCCAGTTGGTATTGGTGGTAAAGCTGGCAGCCGTATTCCACGCTAAGTCAGGGCCGACCGCCGGAACTCCCTGTGGATTCCAGACCGGCAGAAGTGCCTGAAGCCGTTCGATAGCATAAGTCAAAACAAGACTCACCGCCGAAAAACCCAGCAGCGCAAACGCGTATTCGCTCCAATGCATTTCGGTCGTGGAATTCACGCCCGTCCATCGGTAGATCAGCTTCTCGACAGGGCGAAGGACTGGATCAAGCCAGGTTCGCTGGCCGTCCAGTACGCGCGACAGGTAAGTCCCCACTGGGCGTACCGTTGCCAGCAAAACCAAAGAGTAAAGAACAAACTGCAACCAGCCATTGGCTGACATTTCAGAATTTCTCCGGGTAAAGCAGCGAAACGGCCAGATAAGCCAACAGTAAAACCGAAAGTACGAGAGCAACAATCGTGATCAGATCCATCGCTTACCTCAACTTCTGGCAGGCCTTGACATAAAGGAACGCCACGCCGAAGAAAACCACTGTGAAAAACACCATCGCTACGTCTTGCATCGTATGTCTCGCAATTCAGGTTAGGAGCTGTCAGCTCGTTGGCGCCTAAGAACGATCTTCCTTCGGGCCCCCTTTGAGTATCCGAAAGATTTTCTAAGTAATGCGTAAGGATTAGTGGATTAAGGTGAGTCACGCGGAGAGAAATTACAAGGCGGAAGCTGGGAGGTCGCGCCACCTGTTTTGGTAAGAATGACGCGAAATCGGCAACCGGGGGTTGCGATTGCTGAGAAATGGCCAACGAAGCGGATTCGAATGATGCAGCGAGCCGCTTCCAGCGCGGGCCGAAATGAAGTCCGGGGGTTTCGACTATTCCTCGTTCCCGGCCCAGCCTTCCGGAACGAACCTGTATCCCACCCAAGGCTCAGTCTGGATATATTGTCGACCAGTTTCATTCTCAAGCTTCTTGCGCAACTGCCCCACAAAGACCCTCAGATATTCCGGCTGATGCGCGGACTGTCCGCCCCACACTGCTGTCAACAGCGCTCGATGTGTCATCACCTTGCCTGCGTGTCGTGCAAGATGCAGCAACAAATCAAACTCCTTGGGCGTGAGGTGGATCGGTTTACCTTGCACTGTAATCGTATGAGCTGCCGCATCCACCACAAAGTCGCCTGCTTCAATGGCAGCCGTGGTGCGCTCCGGGGCGCGACGCAGGTGGGCACGCACGCGAGCCATCAGTTCCTGGATGCTGAAAGGCTTCGTCACATAATCGTCAGCGCCGGCGTCGAGTGCTTCCACCTTCGACCGCTCATGATCGCGCACAGAGAGCACCAGGACCGGAGTTGGACCGATGCTGCGAATCGCCCGGCACACTTCAACGCCGCTCATTCCGGGCATCATGAGATCGGTAATGACCAGGTCGGGCGTCCACTCGCGAAACACCTGTAGTCCTTCCTCAGGGTCGTTGGACGTGCGCACATCGAACGCTTGAGCGGAGAGAGCCGCCCGCAGTACCCGCGTGATCTGCGGTTCATCGTCAATGATCAGAATTCTTCCAGCCATCGTAATTCTTCTTTCCCTGGGGAAGATTACATCATGCGACCCAACGACTATGATGCTCAGTGAGACACGCACTGGTTTCAAGGGTGATCAAGACAACGATAGGGCAACTCAATTCGGGTCTGATTCTACGAGCGGGCGGCGCAACCGTCGCGGTCGCGGCGATGACGACGTTGCTGGTGTTGTTTCGCCTGAACGAAGCGGCAGCAGGGCTAGCCTTTCTCACCACGGTTGTGTGGTTCGCTTCTCGAGCGGGGTTGGGCCTCTCGTTGTATGTCGCGGTCCTCTGTGCACTCTCTTTCGACTACTTCTTCCTCACACCGGTACGCACGTTTCGACTTGCCGGCGTGCACCAATGGGTTGAGATGCTTTCGTTTGCGATCAGTTCCGTGGTCGTGGGTCGATTGGCTGAAAGGGCGCGCCAGCAGACGCACAAAGCCCACCAGCGTCGCGAAGACGTGGAGCGGCTTTACACTCTCAGCCAGGATATGATGCTCCACGAAGATGCGGCCCGGCTTGTCCTTGACCTGCCACGTTTAGTGGAGCGCAGCTTCGCGCTCGATTCCGTTCTGCTTTACGTGCTGGATCAAGACCAGTTCTACGCTTCAACGGCAGAGGTGCCGACGGGTCTGCGGTCCGAGTTGCGCGCCCTTACCGCTGGGCACAGCGCACCTCGTGCTGTGATCGACGAGTATTCGACTCTTCCGCTGATGCTTGGACTCAAGCCGATTGGCGCCCTTGCGTGGAAGCCCGACAATCTCTCGCGCGAGGTGGCTACGGCCGTCAGCGCCCAGGTTGCCATCGCTCTCACCCGTTCACTGGCTATCGAAACTTACACTCGGATTGAAGCGGCCCGGGAAAGCGACCGTCTGCGTACGGCACTTATCGATTCGCTTACGCATGAACTTCGAACACCGCTCACGGCCATCCGCGCCGCTGCCAGCACGCTGGTTCAAGGGGATGGACTGGATGAAGCCGGTCGGCAAGACCTGGCTGCATTGGTGGATGAAGAGAGCGCCCGTCTCGACAAACTCATTGGGGAAGCAGTGGAAATGGCCGAGATCGATGCCAACGTGGTTCAGGTTCATGCCGTGCCGCACCTTACGCGAGCGTTGCTCGAGCAGGCAGTCGAGGAATCTCACTCCGTCCTGGCATCTCAGCGTGTCGTCATCGAGGTTGACGGCTCCGACAAGCCAGCATGGGTCGATCCTCATTTGCTTGGTCGCGTCTTGCGTCACTTGCTTGAAAATGCCGCCCGATATTCGCCGTCCGGCAGTCGCATCTCCTTGCGCAGCAAGCGCAGTGACACCCGTTTAGAATTTAGCGTTGAAGACAATGGTCCCGGTATCGATTCCGTGGATCTCCCGCTAATCTTTGAGAAGTTCTACCGCGGAAAGAAAGGCGCGATCAGCGGGAAAGGCACTGGTATGGGCTTACCAATCGCTCGTGCCATCCTTGCTGCTCACGGCGGAGCCATTGAGGTCTCGAGTACGCCGGGCGAGGGAACTACCTTTAGTTTTTGGGTACCGCTCGTGGAAAAGGAAACATCTCGCTCCGATGCCTGACGGTGTGAGCCTATTCCGGCTCTTCGCTCCAGTCGCACTCAATTTCGCATCGCCGTTCGGAACTTTCCCGCGCCCACTCCAGCACACGCGCCACCCGCCATGCTTCCAAAGCCGTGACGGGAGGCTTAGCCTCTCCCCGTACGGCATCGCGCATACCCACATAAAAAAGGCGGTAGTCTCCGGGAATGGTTTCGACCGGACGGGTCACCATGCCTGTGCCGACGTCCACGTGCAGCGTGCCCCAATCCGACGGCGCTTCTTGTCCCCAGGTCTCGCTAGAGATGCGGGTAATTTTGTTGAGTGCTTCCTCCTGTGGATCCAAGCCCCTCTTGATGAAGTTCCCCTTCGTTCCCCGAAGAAGAATACGCACTCCCGGTGGCGAGGAGAGATTGTTGGCTCCGAGGATCACCCACAACTTCGAGTAACGTAGCCGAACCGTGAAGGAATCGTCTGCGCCCTCGCCGTCTCGCTCACGAAGCACTTCAGCGCTTACTCCCAGCGGCTTGCCGAAGAGTGCAAGAGCCTGGTCGGCGATGTGCGTCCCAAGGTCGAGCAGGACACCACCGCCCTGTTCCGGGTAATCCTTCCACGCTGTACGCGTCGCACCGGGCCGCCACCGATCCAGGCGCGACTCGGCATACACCAACCGGCCCAGCAAACCCTCACGCAATAGTTTGCGAACGGTTTCGAACTCGATGTCCCAACGCCGGTTATGAAAAGGCGCAAGCAGAACGTCTTTCGCTTTCGCCAAAGCAATCAACTCGCCGATTTCGGCAGACTTGACAGCCATTGGCTTGTCGACAACGACGTTCTTACCAGCTTCGAGCACCCTTCGCGCAACCTCAAAATGTGTGCCGCTTGGGGTAGCAACCACGACCAGATCGATGGACTTGTCACCGAGCAGATCGTGGAGTTCGCGATAGGTCTTGATGCCCGGGTAGCGCTCTGCCGCATGGTTGGTATGCCGCTCCACCACGGCTGCCAGTTCTAATCCTTCCACTGACGAAACCAGCGGTGCGTGAAAGACCCGTCCCGCCATTCCGAACCCAACCAGACCTACTCTAATCATTGCGCCCTCAACCTGAAGCTCGCGGTTCATCAACCTTCCAATTTATACCGCGTCTCCGCCAGCCGATAGAGCCGTCGCCATACCAGCCGGTTCATGGTCACAACCATTAACGAGATCAGAATCGTGGCGAGCAGGATGATGGGGAAGCGGCCATGATCAGTAGCCGAACTGATTTCGGCGCCTAGTCCGATAGTTTCGAGTGTGCGGCCCTTCACGTGCGAATACTCGGCCATCACCGATGCGTTCCAGGCGCCGCCCGAAGCCGTCACCATCCCCGTGATGAGAAAGGGGAAGATGCCAGGCAGAATCAGGCGTGTCCACCGTTGCCAGCGGTTGAATCGGTAGAGTGAGGTCACCTCACGCAGGTCCGAAGGAATAGACATGGCCCCCGCGATGACGTTGAACAGGATGTACCATTGCGTGCCCAACAGCATGAGAGCAATGGAACCGATACCCAAACCTCCGCCAATCTGTATCAATCCGATCAATAGCACAGGATAGAAGGCAGAAGCTGGAACCGAAGCGGCGACCTGAGCGAGCGGTTGCACAATCCGCGCCAGTTTGGGATTGAAACCGATCGCCACTCCCACAGGAATGGTCCACCCTGCCGATATAAGGAGCGCCGCATTGACCCGAAGAAAGGTCGCCCCCGCGCCTTCAAGCAGCAGCCGAAGGTCGCTCCAGGTAACCGTGCGAATCATCGTAGCCGCCTGAAATGCCGCCCAGGCCGCTACAACAACCACAACTACGGCCAGCAACCAGTACCAAAATGAACCTCTGCTGGTAGAAGCTTCCTGTTCGAGCGGCTGTACGACTCTGCATTCCCGAGAGCGCGATAAACGCTGGAAAATTGGCTCCTCGCATTTTGACCAGATCCGTCCTGGAAGGGAATTGAGCAGTGGCGACCGTTGCAGAATTTCGAGAATTGGAGACGTGACTCGGTCCGCAGATTCGACCTCCTCAAATTTGAATTTGTCGCTCCACGCAATCAACGGCCGCCACACCAGTTGGTCAGTCGCGACCACGATTAGAATGACGACCGCGATGCCGCTCAGCAGTGCACTGATATCCCCAGAGTCGGTTGCCGACTGAATATAGCTGCCAAGACCTGGAAGCTCGAAACTCCGGTCGCCCATGGTAAACATCTCGCACAGCATGAGCGCGAACCAGCCACCGGCCACCGAGACAATCGAATTCCATACCAGCCCGATGGCCGCATAAGGCATTTCGAGCTGCCAAAACCGCTGCCATGCCGAGTAGCGGTAGATGCGCGAGGCTTCCAGCATCTCTCTCGGAATGCTCTTGAGCGAAGAATAGAAACTGAACGCCAAGTTCCAGACTTGGCCCGTGAAGATGAGCAGGATGACTCCCATCTCAATGCCAAGCTGATGGCCCGGAACCAGGGCGACCATCGCCAGCACCACGGGGGGGAGAAAACTCAATACGGGAATTGATTGCAGAATGTCGAGCACTGCAATCATCCAGGCTTCAATCCGGGGATTGTAGGCCGCAGTGTACCCATAAACGATAGCGAAGATGAGGCTCAGCAGGTATGCAAGCCCGATGCGCACGATGGAGTAAAACGCGTAGAGTGGCAGCGCGCGCACTGAATGCGAAATGGGAACGACGGGTACTGGCGTACCCATCCAGTAGGCGGCAATATGAATGATGCCGAAGAAAACGGCTAGCCCGCACAATGCCACGCCCATGTCGATGACGACGGGCCAGGTACGAACGGTGACCAGCGATCGGGCAAAGGGGTGTTGGATCTTCACTCGAGATCCTCGCTGGCCGCTATCTCTTCCTCTTGCGCATCAGGCATGACGAAGCGACGCCGGGAAGCGTCAAAGTCGAACAGTTCAGCGTAACGGCCCCAGGTCACCGCGGTTTCCATCTGGCGCAAACTTTCTTCGTCGCTGAATTGCTCATCCAGCATGTCGAGGAAGAACTCCTCAGGCACCGTGTGATCGCTCTTCGTTTCGAGGGCACGCTTGATCTGGCGCAGCAGGAGCACGTTGGTTACAGCGGCGTCCCGGAATAATTCTTTCTGGCGAAGGATTTCGGAGTTGGCAAACTCTGTCCCGCTCTCGGTGATGGCTGCGTCTCCTTCCTCGATTTTCAGGAAGCCCAGTAATTGCGCCGCGTCCACGATCGGGAGTAGGTCATCGATCTCGAAAGCCAGGTCGTCGGCGAGGCGGTAGATATCGTCGCGGCCACCCTTGTCGAGCAGCAATTCGAGCAGTCCGGCGATTCCGCCGGGCCGGGCGTGCGGCAGCATCTGGTAGTGCATTTGACGCTGGTCGCGCACTTTCTTGCCTGCCGTCTGGTCGGGCGCCTCCGTTGGGGCGACATCGGGACGGGTCAGAACTTTATAGATGTAGTCCACCAATTGGGTGAATGCTTCAGATTTGCGGTCGCGCGGCTGAAGAAGCTGAACCTTGAAATCCGTTCGAATGTGTCCCGGGTTGCGGCCCAGCACGATGATGCGGTCGGCCAGCAAAACCGCCTCCTCTATGTTGTGGGTCACGATGAAGACTGCCTTGGTGGGCATCGTTTTCTTGGCCCACAACTCAAGCAGTTCGCTGCGCAGGTTCTCGGCCGTCAGCACATCCAGGGCAGAGAAAGGCTCGTCCATGAACAGGACCTCGGGCTCGACCACGAGCGCCCGTGCAAAACCCACTCGCTGGCGCATCCCGCCCGAAAGCTCCTTGGGGTATGCTGCCTCGAACCCGTCGAGACCTACCGTGTCGAGCATCCTCATGCTCCGCTCGCGGCGAACTTCCGGATCCACCCCCCTGGCCTGCAGCGGAGCCTCCACGTTCTCTAAAACCGTCAGCCACGGAAATAGGGCGAAGCTCTGAAAGACGATCGACACATTGATTTCGGTTTCCGCGATCGGTTTCTCGTGCCAATACACCTGGCCGGCTGACGGTCTCGATAGTCCGGTTAGCATCCGCAGCATGGTAGACTTTCCTGAGCCTGAGGGACCGAGAAGCGCCAGGATTTCCCCCGAAACGATCTTCAGATCGGTCGCCGATATCACCTGGATTCGGTTTTCACTAGGCTGAGCGTAATATTTTTCAATTTTTTCGGCTCGAATGATCGCTTCACCGGCCGGCTTTTGGGTCACATTGTCGATGCCTGAGTCCTGCATGCATGGTTCTCCAGTGGCGCTGCTCGTGAAACCGGTGTGAGGATTTCATTGCGAGTCTATGATTGCAGGGTTGCAATCGGATAAAATCAGAGTTAGGAGCGGGGGTCTTCGTCAACACAAGCGCTCGGCATCCTACATTTTTTGAATGGCGGTGTGTAAGCTTGCCGTCATGATCCACGCTCAGCGTATCATCAAGGAAAGCGTTTAAGCAGGCAAGTGAATTTGCCTTAAGACTAGCGCAGGTTGCAAGATCTCCAGCTTTTTGCAGCCCCAGATTGCCGTAAGGCGCCCCAGGAGAGTATGCCCGAAACTACATCGAAACCAAAGGTCCTCGTAGCCGACGATGAGCGTGTCATCGCCGATACACTGGCCATGATTCTGAACCAGAGCGGCTTCCAGGCACGTGCGGTCTATTCGGGCGAAAAGGCGCTTGAAGTGGCCCCATCCTTCCAGCCAGACATGCTCATCTCCGACGTCATCATGGCCGACCTGAACGGTATTGACGCCGCGATCCGAATCCGCGCGCTGCTGCCTTCCATCAAGATCCTGCTGTTCTCAGGCCAGGCTGCCACTGCCGATCTGCTGGAGAAGGCCCATGCCCAGGGGTATGACTTCGAAATTCTGGCTAAGCCCGTCCACCCGCAGGATCTGTTGAGCAAACTTCGCGGAGTCAGTTAGCCTGCTTTCGGGACGTCTTGTCGATGCCCGTCCAGGTTCGGCAAGAAGCGACCTCATCCAATCTGGGCGCCGACCAAACGATTCTCACATCTTTCAACAAAGTCAGTTTCTGACATAGTTGAAATTAAAGGTTTCACTGCGGTCAACAATCGGGCGCGGGTCGTTTTAGCTAGCAGCACCTCCCGCAAACCGGATCTCCGTTTCACGCGTTAGGAAAACATGCAACAGGCACCAACAAAACTAAAAGTTCTTATTGCCGACGACGAAAAGGTCATTGCCGATACACTGGCCATGATTCTGAACCAGGGAGGGTTTGAGGCGCGCGCCGTATATTCCTGTGAGAAGGCCGTTGAACTCGCCCCAGCATTCCGTCCGGATATGCTCATCTCGGACGTGATTATGGCGGAGTTGAGCGGAATCGACGCGGCAATCCAGATTCGCGCCTTGCTTCCCGATGTCCGTGTGTTTCTGTTGTCCGGACAGGGCGCTACGGCCGAACTGCTAGAGAAGGCACATATCGATGGACGCCAGTTCGAAATTCTAACCAAGCCACTGCATCCGCGCGATCTCCTCAACAAGCTGCGCAGCATAGCCTGACGTCTACCGGGATAGTGTCAAAGTCGGTCTGGTGCAATCTTCCCGCAGTATTCGGTTGACTCCTGCTTCAGATTAGGAGCGCGGGCCTTCGCCAATTTAATTTAAAGTGGGGTAGCTGCCTGAGTACAGTAGACTCTACAGGTAGTGGTTGCTGATCGCTCATCTCCGGAAG